>OLXK01000031.1_pt1 | contig 162055 bp, 184 predicted proteins | sample 1674321 | NCBI WGS metagenome assembly OLXK01 (sample SAMEA103958162, study PRJEB25191) | human gut metagenome | reverse complement strand
AATAAAATACAGCGAGGCCAAGAAGGAATTGGAAGAATTAGTAACAATGGGATTTGCCGAAAGAGAAAAACTTTCCAGAAAAAATCTCAAATTTTATATTTCAAAAAAAGGAGAAAGAAAAGCATCAAAATTTAAAGTAGATGTTTCAAAAATAATAAAAGGAGAAAAAAGATGTAATATTTATGTTTTTAATAAAGGAAGTTCTTTATATAGTAAAGGATTTGAAATGTACACTTTTGAATTTATGAAGAATAAAGAAATTCCCTTTAAAGAAAAATGTGCTTTAATAGCTTTTCAAGAACGAATGATGAATAAAGATAGTGGGAGAGGAACTATTTCATCTACTCCTTTAGAAATGTCAAATATATTAAATACTAGTTTTTCAACATATAAAAGAATTGAAAAGAATTTAATAAATAATAATTGGATAACTATAATGAAATCAAACGCTAAGGATTCAGAAACTGGATGTATGAAGAATGTTTATACCTTCGATTTAGAAGCAATTGGGCAGGCTGTATTATTTAATCAGAAGAAAATAGCAGAGCACGATGAAATGTTACATGAGATGCAAGAAGAAATTAAGAGACTCAATCATGAAGTAAAATTGTTACATAAAGAATTAGGGGATAAGAATAAAGAGAGTATTAAATCTCCAACAATAGAAACAAATTAAAATAATTAAGTGTTAAATGAATAAAAAACATTTTCTTATAAAATTAATACTACATTCAGAATCGGGTTATTGGATGGATCCAGATAATTTAGACTCCGGAGGTGAAACATATTGCGGGATATCTCGTGTTAATTTCCCTAAATGGGAAGGATGGAAGATTATTGATAAATTCAAACCCTTAAAAAGAGGACAATTAATCACAACAGTTAAAGAATTAGAAGATTTAGTAGAACAATTCTATGCAGATCAATTTTATAACAAATGTAAAATAGACGATATAAGCAACATTTATATCTCTGCCCATCTATTAGATCATTCAGTTAATGCAGGTGTCTCTAATGGTGTTAAATGCCTCCAAAAAGCTATTTTAAATTTAGGACATTCTTTGGATGTGGATGGGAAAATTGGACCTACTACAATTAGATTAGCTAATTTATGTAATTCGAGGAGTTTACTGCAAGAATTTATTTCTCAGAGAAAAGAGTATTATCAAGCAATTGTAGATAGAAAACCGTCACAGAATAAATTTTTAAAGGGATGGTTAAATAGAGTAGATGAGGTAAATAATTATATATCTAACAAATTTAAATCTTAAACACTATGGCTTGCAAATCAAAAAGTAAATCCAAAGGTAAAGGCTCAAAAGGTGGTAAATAATTCAGAATTATTATCCACTACCAAATAATAGGAATTTCACATACAAAATCTTAACTTTGTACAAGTTTAACGTTAAATATTAAAGAAATGAAAGTAAACGAAAAATTTAAAGTAAAAGTTTTACAAGAAGGCGGAAATATGCCAGCAGAACCTGCTACTCAGGCTCAACCTAGTCCAGAACAAATCTTTCAGCAAATTCTTCAATTAGCTGCTCAGGCAACTCAAAATCAGGATTGTCAAGCTGCATTGGCGGTATGTTCAGCGTTAGTCGAAATGACTCAGGGACAAGCTGCTCAAGCAGAAGCTCCTACTGAACCTGTTTTAGCGAGAAAAGGTACTAAATTAGTAGTAAAGAAAAGACAATAAATTATCTTAGATGGGGTATTATTTAAATATAATACTCCATTTTTTTACTTTAATCATTAACTATGGCACAAGTTCCTAAATTTGAAACTGGAGGTAAATCTCCTTCAAATATAGAAGAATATAATAAAAAGAAGCAAGAATTACAAGACCTTTATAATAAAAAAGAGCAAGAAACAAAGACAATTACTATTAACGGTAAAAAATACGATATAAAAGAAGCTAAAGAAAAACTCCAGAATTGGGTTAGTTCTGATGACTCCCGAAGTTTAAAAAACTCTTATAGAAGAAGAGGATCTGGAGTAGATGCTTCTTATAATAGATTTTTAGACGCTCTAAATAAAGGTGATATACAAGAGATTAATAGTACTCCAAGTGGATTTGATATTAAATATAACAACTCAGAAGGATTTAATTTAGGTGATAAATATAGTAGTGATTATTTAGCTAAAGCTATAGATAATAACTTTTTAAATCTTACTGAATACTCTAATACTCTACAAGAACCTGATAAAATAGATGTATCATGGAATCCTAGAGAATTAATTAATTCTGTATGGGGAGGAAAAATAAATCAAGAAGTATATAATAGAAAAACTACCTCAGAAAGGATTGATGATGTAATTAGAGCTTTAGAAAGTAATAGAGGAAGATTCTATGAATATTTATCATCAGAAGATAAAACTCCATTTAAAGGATATGAGAATCTTCCTTTTAAATCTATACAAGAATACGATCAATTTATAGAAGATTTATCACAAGGTAGAGACGGAAATCCTAATTCCGAGTTTGATTGGGAAGAGCAAAAAAATAATCAAAGATTTGGGGATTATATCTGGAAATATATCTTTGGAAGCTCTGATCGAGGAACTTCTACCACACAAGAATCAAGTAAATCTCCGGACGAGATTAAAAAAGAAGAAGATGAAATAAGAAAAGTAAACAATTTACCAGAAAATGCTCCTTTAAAATATAACTTCAATGGGAAAAATATAGTAGTTACTAAAGAAGGATTGAGAGAAATAGATCCTTCTGGTAATCTTATAGGATTAAGAGGGCATTTTCCATTTGAATCTAATCCAGCTACATACATGTTGAAATCTGGATGGTACGATACTGATTATATACCTTATGAGAAGATTAAGGATTATGTAAGTAGTAATGTTAAATATTTAAATGATATATATAATCCGGAAGTATATAGTTGGAGAAAGAATGCGGAGAATATTAAATATAAAAAAGATTGGGATAAGGAACAGAGCTATAATGCTTATTATAAATTAGCTAAATTATTAAATCTCCCAGAAGGAGAGGAATATGGAATTGATTATTTTAATCCTTATATAGGAGATAATCAAGCAGCAGAAGATTATGAATTTGTTGGTATAAATAATCCTCAGAATGTGGAGAGTTATTTAAATACTGGGAGACCGTATAAATCTAAAAGTATTTATGCTATTAATAAGAAAACAGGAGATATAATTCCTGGGGAATTTAAATATAATCAGGGATATTTACAATTTAGTCCGACATCAAATTATCCGGGAATTTCTTCTATTAATTTAAATAAACTCAATATTAATCCAGTTGAAGGAAGAGATTTAACCTTAGGAAGTAAGTTTTTAACTGATTTATATTCTAAGTATTTTAATATTAATAGTCAATACTTAGGAGCTAATGAGGCTAAAGGAGAAACTACTGCTGGAGGTCTTTCTATTAGATATCAAGAAGGGGGAGTACTGAGAAATTCAATCTCCTCAGATTTACAAGATAAACAATCTGCTTCTATGTCAGACGTATTCTCTGGTGAATCATTAAGTGCAGCAGATAAAGCAGATTTAACAGCATTAGCATTAGATGTAGCTGGCTTAGCTTCTACCGCTGCGTTTGGTGTAGGAAATGCTGTGGGAGCTGCAACAGGATTAGGATCTACAATTTCTACTGCTATTGCTGATTATAAACGTGACGATGATTGGTCATGGAGTGATACTGGGAACTTAATACTAAATCTAGGGATGGATGCAGCAACATTAATTCCCGGATTAGGAACAATGGCTAAAGGAGCTAAAGTAACTAAAGCAATAAAAACAGCAGCTCCAATACTACGTAAAACATTTACTGCATTAGGATTAGGAACTTCTCTTACTGCTTTAGGTAAAGTAATGTCAGGAGAAGAATTAACTATAAATGACTGGAGATTGTTAGCTAATGGATTAAATGCTGTAACGGGTATCGGTAGAAATGTTGCTGGGAAGAAGTTATATACTCAAAAAGCTGGTGCAGGAGAATTATCTAAACCTCTAGAAGTTAATGTTAACGGTAAAACTAAAGAAATTTCATTTAAAAATAATGAGGTAGAGGGATTTAATAAGATGTCGACAGAGGATAAATTAACTACTGTTAAGACTAAATTAAAATCTCAATATACGGATTTAACTGACGAGGATTTAAGTAATATAAAAATACCTAAAGGTAAATGGTATAATCCTTTCACACGCGGAGTTGGAAAAGTAAAAGAAACTAAAGTAGCTGGGAGAGAATTAACACCAGAAACTTTAGATAAGATTAAGAATAATAAACTCTCATCCTTCCAGAAAGGATTAGTAGCAGAGCAGGCTTATTATAGACGTGGCAATATCCAGAAACAATTAGAGGATAATAATATTTATCTCGGACAAATTTCTGGAGCTCCTACTGTAGTTTATCATGGACCTTTAACTGAAAAAGTTCCAGGAAAACTTACTAATGTAAGAGCACCAAGATCGGAGATACTTGAAGAGAAGGAGAAATTAATACATAGAGTTGTAAATCCTACGAAAGGAGCTAATGATGCTACATTAAATAGTACCCTATTAGAATCTATGCAATCAACTCCTTTTGGCACAACTAGACCTTTAGTAGAACCTTCTGGAAAAGCTACTAGGGTAACTAAATCTGATATAAGAAAAGCGGATGCTAAAAAATTTAGAGAAAGTGATGAAGGAAAAGCAATAATAGCTGCAAATAAACAAAAGTTAGAAGATGCAAGGAGGAGAAAGCAATTAGCATATTTAAAAGGTCAGGAAACCAAGAGACGTAATGAATTAGGGTATAAAGAAGAAAATAAAAATTTATCCAAAATAGTTACAAATTCAGGTGGAAAAATTAATAATCAGAATAATAAGAAAATATCAGAATTTTTACGGATATCAGAATTAAGAAGGAAAAGGGATATTGAAGAAGCAAAAAGACTTAATGAATTAGGATATAGAAAAGAAGCTGAACATTTATCTAAAATAGTTTCCGGAATAAACAAACCAATAGATAATATAAATAAAAAGAAACTAACTAATTTAAAAATTCGTAATACATATGCAAGATTAAGAGATCAATATGAATTTGGTTCTGATAAATGGATAGAATATCAAAATATGATTGCACTACTACCAAGATATAAAAATGGAGGTAATTTAGATTATTATTCTGTTCGGAACAAACTTCTTAAAGAAAGAGATAAATATGAATTAGGCTCTAAAGAATGGATTGAAGCAAATAAAAAAGTTAAGGAATTTAAAAATGGAGGAGTTATTAAATATCAAGATGGGGGAGTTACACCTACTAACATATTAGAAGAAGTTGTTGTAACTAGAAAGTCGCCTTCTAGAATAAGAAGAATTGATTCCGAAGTTTTAAATAATAATACTTTTGATTTTAATTTAAAACCAATGAATAAACCTTCTTTAAATACTCCCATCACTAAATCTTCAACTGGTTCTAATATTGAATCTCAAAATTATCTTCCAACTAAATCGTCATTAGGAAGTATTCCTCTAACTACTATATCTTCCTTAGCTTCTGCTATACAAAAAACAGCAGCTAATAATAAGATATATAAAACGTTAAAAAAAGATCTAAGACCTTCTTTAATAAATCTCCCTACGGATTTAAATTATTCCATTCAAGGAAATGAAGGAGTTAGACAAGCTTATTATAAACAAGCAGCAAATTTAGAAGGATTAACTAGAACACCTCTAACCTCAGATGCCGATAGACAATTAGCATATAATTTAGAAGTAGCTAAAAATGCAGCAGAAGCAAGATTGCAAGGAGATTTAGCAAACGAACAAGCTATACAACAGTCTAGAGAAAAAGCATTTCAAGTTAATGCTAATAATTTAATAAGAAGAGAGGAAGCTGCAAATAAAAATCGTTTAGCTACTACAGAATATTTAAATACTTTAGCAAATTTAAAAGCTCAGAAGATAGGACAAAATGCTAATATCTGGGATACATTCTTACATGATGTAACAGAACAAACTAAGCAGTATATAAATACAAATAATGCTAGAAAAGTAAATGAACAACTTTTAGATTCTCAATATAAAAATGCTAGATTATCTACAGAGGATTCTATTACTGCATCAGATTTACAGAGAAGATTAGATGCGTTATATCAAAAAGAAGAATATAAGAAAGATCCTACTAAATTATTCTTAGATCCAGAATATAAAAATATTATTAACGCTCAAAAAGAGTTACAACTTAAAGGATTAAAGAGGAGTATAGATTTACAAAAATTAGGATTATCTGGACAATATCCTAAAGTATTTAGATTCGGAGGAATAATTAAGAAATAATATGAAGTTAAATATTAAAAAATTTCAAGAAGGAGGACAACTGGCCCCGTGGGTTGGGTATTCTCCTTTCTTTCAACCTATTGGAAGAGAAGAAGGGACATCAGCCGTAGCTAATTCTTCTGCTAAATCTGGTGATACTAAGATTGATAATTCTCAGAAACAGTTGAAAGATATTATAGGTCAAATGGTTGGTAAAGGATTAACTAATGAAGTTAATTATTTCGCGGAACAAGTTGGTAATATCTTTGCTGATACAGATCTTTTAGGACAACCTATCAGCGTTAGACAATATACAGGATTAGTATCTAGATTAAACGAGATTCAGAATAATAAACAGATATTTGATCAAGCAAAAGAACATGCTTTATCTAAAGGAACACTTTCGGAAGCAGCAGTTGATTATTCCGGGAATTTATTTGCACAAAATACTAATGGAGAACTTGTAATGATTACTCCAGATCAGTATTCAGAAGATAGAGAAGGATATAGGATACTAACTAATAATGATCTTTTAACTTTAAGAAATAATAGTAGAGCTTATATATTTGATAATAGTTTATCACAAACTGTTGCTGGAAGCTTAAATATAAATGATATAAGTAAAAGAATAGAGGATATTGTTAAATCTATAGGAGTAGAAAAACAATCTTCCGATTATTATTTTGATAAAGCTAGAGCAACACAATTAGAGAGAGGATTACAAGCTATTGTAAGTGAGAAGTTAAATACTGCTCCAGATGGAACTTTTAAATTAACTGAGGAAGTTTCTACACAAAGGAAGAATGCTAATCTTGCGTTAAATTATATATGGAATAACTTAGATCAACAATCTAGAAACACTTTAATAGCAAGAGCTGCTATTAATAATACTGGAGATCCTAGAGAAAATGCAATAGAGAGTATTAAGAATATTCTTATATTCGGAACAGATCATTCCTACTCTCAATCTTTAAAAGATGAAGCTATAGAAGGTAAATCTGGAAGTGGATCAGGAGGTTCGGGAGGAATGACTGATATCAATCCTTTAATGAGTTATGTATCTGATCCCAAAAATCAAAAATATACTATAAATGTAGGAAATAAATATTCTTTTGATGCTAAGGCTAGTATACGACCCCTAATAGGATCTAAAGGAGAAGTATTAAATGAGAATTACTTATCTGATATAATCACAGATGGGGGATTAGGTTCTTTAGTAGATATTTCTGGAGCTTCTGTTGGAACTGGAATTACTTTAAATCCTAATGATTTAAGTAAAGTGCTATATGAAGGGGATAGAATAGCAATGACATGGTTGCCCTATGTAACCGATCCCAAAACAGGATCTAAAGTAGTAGATTTAAATGCGTTAAAACGTTTAGAGGATGCTGATAATGAAATTTCTGCTATAGGTCCAACTGTTACAGAAGATCAGAAATTAAATATTTATAGAGCGCATAATGTTGATCATTTGATACTTAGAAATGGAGAACCTGCACAAAGTCAATTATCTTATATGCATCAATTTATGGTTATCCCATCTCTAATCCCAGAAGAAGTAGCAAAGGAGACACAATTAAATAAAGTTACTAAGAGATTAAGTAATGATTTGGAGGATAAAGCTAGGGATATGTATTCTAGAGTTAGATCAAATTTAGAAAATAAATTATTAAGAGCTAATGGTTATGTACCTCCAGAATACTGGCTTCTTTCTGACGATGATATTTATAAATCCTCTATATTCTTACCTGTACAAGATGAATTAATGTCAATCTTATTCACAGGAAAAACAGCTCCACAAACAGCTAAATCTAATTTAGGGTATGAGAATGTGATAAGAAATACTAATCAAATTACACAACAGACTGGAGGACTGAATCCAGAGGCATTTAAATAATATGGATAATTTAGAGAAAAAAGATTGGTTTGGGTTATATTACTCAAACCAAGATAAAACTTATATAGACTTCTTACAAAATGGAATTACTCCTAATGATATAGAATTGAAGTCAAAGGATGAATATAAACAAAATGAAAAGATCATTCAAGCATTTACTTCGCCAGATGGAAAGTTTGATGATAACGCATTTAATACATTTTATAATAAAGCATTATCTTCATATAATACATTATCTATAGGACAATTCACAGAAGAAGATCTTCCTAAGGTGCAGTATGATATAATGTCTCCTTTTAAATCCCAACTTTCTCCTGTACAAGACATTTCCTTAGATATAATAAAGACTAAAAATCCCTTTATTCAGAGTACTGGATTAAATACCATACTAGGTACAGAAATGACTAGTATGTCTACTAGAGAAATGGCTCAACAAAATAAAATCTTCGATACCGAGAATAACAGATGGATGGATTTAACTCCAGAAGATCTAGGATTTTGGGGAACAGTAACTAAAACTCCTATAGTTCTGGCTCAGTATGATAAAGATGTTCAAGAGACTGATCCAGAAACTGGGAGATTAATACAACATAAAAAAGGAGAGATAAAACTAGATGAGACTGGAATGCCTTATTATGAAACTCTTGGGAATCGAGAAGTTCATGGTAAACAGGTATTAAGTGCATTTGATGTAATTACTAGAGAAAATTCTACATGGAATAAATTTGATTTTTTTGATAATGATGGAGAAGAATCAAGTATTGGGTCTACTATAGCACAAACTGTAGCTAGTATAGCTCCTCTATTTATCCCCTATGTAGGTCAAGCATACGCTGGAGCTTTAGTTCTTAGAGAAGGTACTAAGTTAGGGATTACTTTATATAAAATGCTGGATGGAGCTATTAATAATAATCCAAATCCTAATTTTGGGATATTAAATACTATAGAAGCTAAAGCAAACCAATTTAATACTAGTGTATCGGATAAGTCTCAAGAGAAATTATTAACCTTTGAAAATTTTGGAAGGTTAGTATCTGATATAGGCTCCCAATTATTCCAACAGAGATTATTAGCCCAAATCCCTAATTGGCTTGGTATAGGAAACTCTGAAAGAGCTGCTTTAAAAGCTATAAAAGCTAAATATGGAGATGAGGTAGTAAAAGCTATCTCTGACGGTAGTATAATTCAAAATAGAGGATTATATAATACTATCATTAACTCAGATCCAGCAGTTATAAATGCTATAAATAAAGCGAATATAAGAAATAATTTCTTAGGTAGATTCATGGCTAATTTTTATATGTCAGGAACCTCTACCATGGATGTATATAATGATGCTCTAGATGCTGGATATGATAGAAGAACCGCAGCTCTAACTGCTGGATTAGCTATGGGTGCTACCACTTGGATGATACAATCTACAGAGATAGGACAGAAAGCTTTAGAAGGTTTGGGGTTTGACAGTGAAAGGGCCGCTATAAGAAATGCCGGAAAGAAATTTATTGAAGAAAATAGAGAATTATTACATTATACTGCAAATAATACAAAAGATAAAGCTACATTTAATTCTGTATTAAAGAAAGCTATAAATACATTTAAAAAAGTAAAGGAACCTATAAATAATATTATCTCAGGTTCTGGAATAGCTAGTAATGCTGTAGCTGAGGGAATTGAGGAAATGTCAGAAGAAGCTATTATGGATATGTCTAAAGCTATTACAGATGTATTCACAGGAATTTCTGGTACACAAAAAGATGCTTCTTTTGATTTCTTATCCTCTAATCCATTGGAAAGATATCTAATGGCTGGATTTGGGGGTGCTATTGGTGGGGCTATATTTAAAGCTGCTAATAATTTATCTGATATAAATAAAAGAGTTCCGGAACAAGCTACTGATAATATCTTTTACATATTACGAAATGGAGGTAAATCTAAATTAATCTCAGAATTAGAGAGATTAAGACAACAAGGTGTAGCTCCAAAAAATCTTTCTGCTACTAATAGAACAATAGAAGGAGAGAATATAAATTACTCTCCTGTAGAATCTGGAGATATTTCCCAAAATGATGCTGTAATAGACCTATCATTACAGTTAATAAATCAGTGGGATGCTATTATTAATGAAGAAAATCTACGCCTTAGTGATGAAGAATTAATATCTTTATCAGCATTAAGGGATAGGAGAGTAGAAGATCTTATTAAATTTGATGGAAGATTAGATATTATTAGAGATTATAATCAATTAGGAAAAGAAATAGGAAATCTACTCCTAGAAAAGAAAGATATAGAGAATCGATTAAATGCTCCTAATAAAGAAATTCCGAATAAAACAGAGTTGGAGAGTAGATTAAATATAATAAATGAAGAACTTCAACAAAAAAGAACAGAGAAGGATATACTATTACGAGGAGGAAAATCCGAAGAGTATTTAAAAAGAGCTTTATTTAATATAAGCGAAATATCTAATAAAATTTATTCTTCTGATATATATACATATACAGAAAATATTCTTGGCAAACCGTACGGATCTTTATCAGAATCCGAAAGAGAGGAAATTAAATCTAGATATAAAGCTTATAGAGAAGATAATAACGAGAAATTAGATAAAGCGTATAAAATATTTACGTCATTATCACAGAAATATGGTGATAATATTATAAATATAGTATCTAAGTTACCGTTATTAAATAAAATAAAAGGATATCTATCAGGAATAGATGAAGAGGCCTTACTTAATCTTGATGAAGATGCAAAACGTAATTTTGATTTAGCAAGAAAATTAGGACTTGAATTAGGGGTTCCTGTAGAAAGAGGGATTGATTATATATTTGAATATAGAAATACGGATTTATCTGATATAAATACTCAGAATATAATTAAAAACTTCTTTAATTCAATAAATCAGGATGGATCTGGAATTGATGTAGGTAGTATTTTCTCTACATATAAGAATTCTGGAGAATTTATATCTAATATATTTGATACAATATTTAATATAGATCAGAAAATAGATACCTTATCTAATTCTATTAACAATAAATTAAACTCAGATCCTACTTTAGATAAAAATTTCGTAATAAGAGAATCTATAGAAGAATTTTTAAATAAGAACATTTCTAATTCTATAGTTAAATCTTATATACAAAATAATTTAAATCTTCCTAATTTAAACTCTTCAGAAGAAGTAATATCTAATATTAGAAAGATTCTTATTAATTTATCTGGATTATTACAGTTTAATCTAATTCCCCAACTTAGGACTAGATCAATGATGAATTTAATTGAAAGTGCTAGAAATGAGGGAATAGAATTAACTAAGGATTTATATTCTTATATAAAGACATATCTAAAATCAGATAATAAGGTAGAATTAGATTACTCTTCTTATGTATCTAATCTTTTATCTTATGTAGATGAGAGTCTTGGGGAATTAGTTAATTATGATTTACAAAATATAAAATCCCAATCTCCGGATTTTCAAGCTGCTTTAAAAGAAGGATTTGAAGAAATTGGAGTTAATAATTTAGAAGAGGTAATACAAATATCAGAAGAGTTAAAAAATGTAAAAGATTGGTTTGAAATAGCAAGCCTATTAAAAAATTCTAATTTAAATGATGTAGAGAAAAGGATCATTATAGAAAGTATAAATGATTCAAATAAATCTAAAACAAAATCATCTTTATCAGAAATAAATATTTTATCAGAAGCTTCAATAGATCCTTCTCAGTTAGTAGAGAATCCTTTAAATACTTTATTATCTGAGATATATTTAAATGTAGATGAATCTGCTGGAAATATTAATATCTTTGAATTATTATCAAATGAAAGTGATTTATTAAAATCTACTAATACACTTTCTGATTATGTTTTGCAAGGAAAGGTTAAATTAGAACAACTTGATACTGCAATAAATGTGATTAACGCATTGCAATCAGTAGTATCTTCGATGCAATCTTCTACTATTGAAAATGGAGGATATGGATTTAATTCTACTTTAAATTATGTAAGAGAAAAATTAGGAGTATCAGAAAAGCTTCCAGAAATAGAATCTAATTCCGCATTTGAAGTTATACAAGAATTAGAGAGGATAAAGAATAAATTGGGATTCTATAAAAAATTATCTGAACAAAATAAAGGTAATAAACTTAAAGAGCATAAGCTTACAGCTATAAAAACTAGACAAGCTCTCATAAAGAATTATCAGGATAAATTATTTAGAAATAAAGCTCCCGAATTATTTGAAGGAGTGGATGATATATTATCTAATTATAATTTAGATAGTTTAAATAATTCGGATTTAACTGATGAAGAATATATTTCATTGGAGAAACTTATTTTAGAAGTAGAAGATAGAATTTATGATAATGCTACTAAATTATCTAAGAATAATACAGTATCTAAAGAACATTTAATATCTAAATTATTTCAGAATTATGATTATTCTAAATTAATGAAAGAAGCTTATAATAATCCAGCTTCTTTAAATTCTGAAATAACTGAGATGTCTCCCTCCGATTTATTTATCTATTATCATACTATATTAACCACAAAAGCATCTACATTTAATAATGCATTAAGAGATATAGTGAATGAATCCTTGGGATCAGATAAACAACTTATAATTCCTATATTTTCTCAAGAATATGCTGCAAGGATTGCGTTAGCTTGTATTATAGATATAAACTTCATGAACAACTCTACCGAGTTAACTAAGGAGTTTGAGAATAGTATTACAAATCCAGCACTTAGAGATAAATATAAGAATTATATATCTAGACTACAAAATACAGTATTTATAAATGGAGCACCAGGAGTAGGTAAGACTACTGGTGTTGATTCTTTAGTATTTAAATTAGCTAATAAATTATTAGGAGAACAAGGTGCTGTTATATCTGGACCTAAGATGCAACAAACAGTTAATCTATTAAATTCGATTACTGGAAAATCTTATTCTGAAACGGAAGGATTGAACACTATAAATGATACTATTAAGAATAAAAAACTAACAGCAATTACCGCTGATATGTTATTAAATTCTATTTTAGTATCTCCAGAAATAATAGAAAAGGCCAAGAAACAGTTTAATGATCCTCAATCTAAAACTATTCCGGAGAATGAGAGGGTTATAGATATACTAGAAACTCAAGACAAGGAATTAGTTGTTAGAATAAATCCTAAATATCTAACTCCTTCTAATTTTAAATCTGGGATATTTCAAGATCAAAGATTGATATTTATCGATGAAGTTACACAATTATCTAAATTTGAATTAGAATTATTATCTTCATGGGCTCAACAAAATGATAAGATATTAATTACTTCCGGTGATTTATTACAATCTGGTTATGCTGGAAGTGATGGAGCGTATTTAGGGATAGATGTAGATACTAATTTAATATACACACCTACTTTAGCTACATCTTTAAGAATTACTAATATCCATAAAAAAGATAACTTAGATTCTTTAAGAGTATTAACTGATAGAGTTAGAAATGTAGATAATTACTATACTACAGGAGAATTTAATTTAGAAGAGGGAATAAAAATAGCGTTATCTAACTATGAGAACGTACCTAGTCTAAAATATTATGAAGACGACGTAAAACTCTCTGGAGATAAAATTGTTGGATCTATTTCTACTTTTGATTTAGATAAATTAGTTCATGACTCAGAAGAGCCGATAGGATTTATATATGATGATGTAAATTCTGATACATATAAGCTAATAGATACTTATATAAAAAAGAATCCTGGAAAAATAAGGAAATTTAAACTTGAAGAAGTACAAGGTTCAGAAGCTAAATACTTTATAGTAGATAAGAAATTTAATTTCGGATCTCATGGAGAATTTGTAGAAAAAGCTACTAGAGATTTATATACTGCTATAACTAGATCTAAAGAAGGTACTATTATTATAAATAATGGGTTAACTACTAAACTTACTAAAGGATCTGAAAGAATTAGTTATACACAATCCTCTATATTAAATAATGAAGCTGCTAAATCTTTCTCAGAATTAAGATTGAAAGCTCTTAATGCTTCGTTAGAGAATAAAACTATAGAACCTCAAAAGAAAGAATCTTCTACTACATCAGTCTCAACACCCCAACCTAATGTAGAATTAGGAAAAGTTTTAGATGCTGCATTTAGTGATTCTCCAGAAGCTAATAGAGAAATTCAACAATTAGAAAGAATAGAATCTAAAACAGAGAAACATTCTCCTGATAGTTTTATATGTTATTCTTATAGAACAAGAATTAAACCTAAAGCAGAAATTAATGGTGATATAACTACTTATAGCATTAAAGATTCCGCTATAATGCTAAGATTAGATTCAAATAGTGAACATAGAGCATTCTTTAATGGAGAAATTGATGGTTTAAATCCTACACAATTCGAAAGAGTTGATGAAAAGATATTAGAAGTAAAGAGTATATTATATAATTACACAAAATCCAGAAGAAATAAATTATTTAAAGATTATAATATTGAACAAGATTTATCTAATTTATATAATGACATATCTGGAAATACTGGAACATTAGATTTATCTAACGGGAAGTTTGTATTAAAAGCAACTAAATATTTTAATAAATCTATAGGAAAAGAAGATTCTGTTATTAGAATTATATATGAAATTCCTATATTAAATTCTTCTACAGAAGAGAATACTGTAGAGCTTTATATAGTAGAATTACCAAATATTAATAATGAATCTTTTAGAATTAAAGATTCTGATACTCCAGAACAAAGAGCTTCTAAAGCATGGTTTGTAGAATATCAAAAATTCTATGGACAAATAATGAATAGTTTCATTTTGGATGAAAGTGGAAAATCTAATAAATACTTCCAGCTTAGAGATGATTTCGAATTAGAACGAATTACTAATAGTATTATATATAAAGGATCAGATAAGAAAAAATTTGCACATGTTCCATTTGAATCTAAAGAATCTGAATTTAGAGGAATTTACTTCTCCAAACCTTATATAGTAACTAATACTAGATACGGTAAATCTAATCGGAATGAGTTATTAATTCAACGTAACGAGAGATTAAATACTCTATATAATGATTATTATGAAACTTTAGAGGAATATAATAAAGCAGATACTACTCAAAAATCTAGATTAGAACCTATATTAAAATCTAAATCTGAGAGATTAAATGCTGAAATAAATAAGAATAATATCAAAGGCAAAGCAGTAGTATTTGCTACACATAGTAAATATATATTTGATGAGGATGATAATATTATCTCAGAAGATCAGTATGGAGATTATTACATAGACCAAATGAATGGAAAATATGATAATGATCTAGATAGAAGAGATAAAATTAGAATGATCATTTTAAATCCGGAAGGACAAACATTCCAATCCTTTATATCTAAATATAGAGAATTTATAAATTCATATAAAAAGAATTCTGGAGTAGCTAAATATAATGGTAAATTTTATAAATCTTACTTTGGAGATTTTATAGGATTTGATACATTACTATCTATATATAATTATTATAATTACCTAAAAACTACTGGAAAGCCGGAATCTAAGCACATAAAAATTGCTGAAAAGTTACTTAATTCTCTATCAGCACTTGCTGCCAAAGAAGGAAATGCGGAAAATCCATTTGATCTTCCTGGTTCTAAAGTTAAATTTGGATTACCTCATATCCTAAGAATAATGGAGAGGTTACATATGGAAACTACTCCAGAAGAGATAAAAAAGATGGAAAATTATTCTTCTACTATTAACGGAAATGATGTACTTAAATTTATAAATAAAATTATAGAGTTTAAGATAAATCAAAGGTTACATCCTGAATTATTAGTTTCTTCTCCAATTATAAATGAAGAGAATGGTGGAATATTTCAGGATTGGAATAGAGAAGATGGAATTACTGATTTAGATATAATTGATTTTATGGAATTTGCTATGTTGGGAAGAAGAAATTATAAACAGCCTGATGGAAGTATTAATTCTGTAGAAGCTCCTAATTATAATCCTTTATTTAAAAATGGAATTTTTCCATTTCCAGTTTATGAATTAACAGATAAGAAAACCGATTATACTGGAGGAGAATATTTTTACGAAGCAAGAAATCCTGAGGGGCAGTATTATATAGATAGAGATATTCAAACCCCACAATTCGTATTCCAACCTTCTAGAGATTTAGCTGATCCTACTAATTTTGGCATTGCTAGAGTTGAAAGAATTAAACCAGAAGTAGAAACCAAATCAGAAGCTCCTATAAATACATTAGAAATATTAGGAGCAGAAATAGGACGTAAATTAAATACTAGTAATAATGATCTAAATGATCTTATAGATGATTCAATTGGATTTATTCTCACTAATCCTGCTAGACGTTCGGAAACTTCTATCTCAGAAGATATAAGAAATATTTTAGGATTAGTAAATAATCGTCTTAAATCAGAATCTATTAGTTTAGATTCTACAACAGAAGTGGATTATATAGACTATAACTTTGAAAAAGATTCTCTAAACATCTATTTTAGGAATAAAGAAAATTTAGTAAGAGAAGATAGTAATTCTGATAAAAATATTATATCTTTGTCACAAGCATTTGGAAAAATGTTTGATGTAGTATCAGATCCTAAAGATTTAGAAATATTAAGAAATATAACAAAAGTGTTATTAACTTATGATAGCAATAACTTACTAGTGGATTATATAACTAAATCTGAAATCATCCCTGATACAGTAAATTTAATTTTATCTAATATGAATATACAAACAATACTATCTGATATAAATAAGATAAGAAGTAAATATAATATTTGTTAAATATGGCTTGTAAATTTTTTGATTCAAACACTAGAAGCCCAGAATTTTTAATAAATCTATCTCCCTGGATTAATTTTCAGGGAGATACTATTTCAGATCAACAATTTCAGAATATTAAAAATTCTCTGCAAAAAGATTTTATCATTGATTCTGATGAAAATTTAGTAGATGCAATAAAGGAATATATAAGATTATTTTCCTATAATACGGAATTAAATACAATACTTAATAATTCCTTAGATAAAATTTTAACTAAGAATATAGAAAAAACTTTACTTCCGGAAGAATATAAAAATCCAGATCCTCTAGTAACTACATTAGAGAATGAAGTAAAGACTATAGAAGAAGATGAATCTGTGACGGAGGAGGATAGAGATTTAGCTACGAAAGAATATGTAGAACAATTAAATAGAAGTAGAAAAAACGTTACCTATAATGAAGAAATAAAGACTAATAGAGATTTAATTACTAAATTTCAAAATAATAATAGTTTATATAATAGATTTGTTTCTACATTTAAAAGGGAGATATTTAAAAATTCCTTTCTAAATCTAGATTCTGGAAAAATTGTTCGAACTTATTCAGAATTAAATAATAATATTGCAGAATATAAACAAATATTATTTAATCATATAACAAAATTTTTAGGAGAAAAGGATATCATTCCTTTATATAATCAGGATGGATCTTTTAATATTACAGAATTTACTACTATTATATCTAGATTAAATGAATATTATGATCAACATAATCCTACATCAAAATTAAATTCGATTAATAATGTTCTATACACTCCTTTATCTAAATCTAATCAAGATTATCTAAATGCATATAACGCTTTAGTGACTTTAGAGAATTTTGATAATTTAATAGTATTATTAACAGACGGATTAATTTCAATAGATCCATTTAAATTAGGAATTAAATCTACTAATAGAAATGAAATTAAATATCTTCCGTTCACTAAAAATGCATTAAGACAACATTTTAGAGTTAATGAAGATTCCGATATAAATAGAGAGACTACTAGTTTAACTAAAGCTATTATACAAAATATTCCTTTATTAGATTCTGATGGGAAATGGGATGAGATATCTTATATGACAGTTAATGAATTTAACAATGCTATATCTAGAATCGGAGATCCTGTTATTAAATCTTCTAATAAATATAATTCATTAAAATTAGGTAAATTAAATCCTACAGTAGCTTATATAGAATTTTTTAATTCTTTATTTGTTACAGATGGAAAAACTGATCCATCAAAAATAAATAAATTTAAGAAGAATTTAGACTTTAATTTAGATACTAAAAAGGCATTATTGTCTATATATAAATACATCTTTGACTCTACTCCAGAAGCTAAATCTTTATATAATATAATTAAAGATAACCAAGGAGATTTAAGTTTTAACTATTTCTTGGATGTCTTAGCTTATATGAATAAACAGGATGGATCAGAATATATATCATATGAATATAATTCAGAAAGTAAAGAGTATGAAGTAAATACATTCTCAAATCTAACTTATGAATCCTCTTTATTTAGACAGGAAAGAAATTTAACTGAATATGTTGATTCTATAGCTAGAAATGGTGATTATGATAATACTATTTTAAATGTATTACGAAATAAATTTAGAGTTAAGGTCTTAGATGATTCTATTTCTATCACCATTGGATCTAGAACATTATTTATTAATGATCATTTAAATATTGCTAACGAAGATGCTATAACTGGAAAAGATTTAAATAAAGAATTATTAGATAGTATTACAATCCCAAATCCAGAACAAGTTAGTGCGATTATAAATGGTAAAACTTTATCAGAATCTATTATGAATGGATTTAGGTTGTTAGAATTGTTACAATTATCTACAGATCTTCCATTTATAAATAGTTCTGGGCAATTATATTCTATATTAAAATCACAATATAGAACGGAAGCCGAATCTAATCTAAAAGGAGATCTTTTGGGATTATTATATAGAACACTTAAAACAATTGATACTCTAGATTCTATATATAAAGAATATGATTCTAATAAAGTTAATCTTACTCCAGGAGAATTTAAATCTAAAGTAAAAAAATCCTTTCCAGAATTTAAAACAATGAAGGATATTACTTTTAATAAATTCTTTACATCAAGTAAAACTAGACCAAGATTAAAGGTTAATTTAAATTCTAAAGGAGATAGATCAAGTGTATTTAAAGCCACAGTTAGTTCCATAAATTTATTAAATAGAGAAGCTAGTCCAAGTACATATAAAAACTCTGATGGAGATAATGTGCCATCTATAGGATTGATGAATTTAGTTAAAAACATACACGAGTTTATATATACTACTAGAGATTATCAGAATAATGTTAGAAAGCATTCTAATATATCTAATATATTCGAATCTAATATATTCTATAATAATCCAGAATATTTAAAAGGAATTGGATTAAAAACAGAATTTATATCTCCAAATGGAACAACAGTACAAAAGAATAAATTCAATGTTTCTGAGTACGGAGTATCATCTATAATATTAGATTATTTCAAAAATCTAATGAATGATCAAATTAATTATATAGAATTTCTTCCAACTGTATACGCAGATAAATCTAATCAATCTCTTATTAAAATATCTAAGGATATTAAATTTGATGGGAAGAATATTAAATCTGCATCTGCTACTCAGATCGAAGTAGAGAATTTTAATAGTCAACAGATTTATTATACTAATCTATTATCAAATTTATTTAAATCTTATTATAGAATAGGTGAAAGATTAGGTGTTTCTTTATTAGATTCTATACCTAAAATTAAAAATAAGAAAGAAAAAGCTGAGATTATAAATAATAATATCATCGCAATAAATAATCTCTTATCTACTAGATGGAAGGAAGTCTCTCAAATAGCTAGAGAATTAAGTTTAGAAGATCCTAATTTTAAATTTATAGAAGAAGTTCATTATTCTAAAGTGGAAATGTCTAAAGGTAATAGTGTATTTAGATTAAATCCATTTATAGAAAATATGGCTAATATCTATCAAGTATCTACTACAGATAATTCTTATTACAAGGATTTTATAAATAGATCAAAAGAGATATTTAAAAAGGATTTAAAATCTAAAGGTATTGAAGTAGATACCAAAGTATTTAAATTCTTAAAAGATATTCCTTCTCTAAAAAATTGGATTGGTAGGGATGGAATGATGATATTAGAAAAAGATGGGAAATTGAATCCTATATTAGAAAAATATTTCTTTTTAGATGGGTTCTTATCTAACCAATTCCTTCAAGTAAGTGTAGGAGAACCTTATGCACATCCATCTAAATTAAGAGGCGTGTATTATTTAAATTCCGATGGATCTATAAATCCGGAATATTTTATCCGGGATCATGCTAATAGATTATTAGCTCAATATAAACGTATGGTTGCTATGCAGGCTACTATACACAACTATTATCAAAAAGCATTAGAAGGAACAACTCCAACTATAAATGTAGCAATTATCAAAGATATAGAAGCTCCTGTATTTAATCCTTCTGGGGAGACTGATAATGTAAAGGTATTAGATGGCTCTATGGAATGTAATCCATTTCAAAATGTGTTAGAGAACAATTCAATGTTTAGCTCTAGTGCTGGATATAATAGAAAGAATTTTGGATATAATGTAGATCCTGAATTTGGTAATGGGTTATTAATGAAATGTGCTATATTCTCTATAACTAATTATCGAATGAGAAAATCTCCGGAGAAAGTTAAATTGTTGCAAAAAATGACTGATAGAAAATGGGATGTTCCTATTATTAATTTAATGCAAGATTTTAATGGTAATAAACGTCATCTTAGAGATATTATATCCGAGGATTTATATTATTATAATGCGAATAATGGAGAATATTATAGAATAATTGATTTAGAATCTCTAGGAAATAATACTTATAATATTATAGAACGAAGAGTTAATAATAACGGGGGAGATACTCAGAATAGTAGAAATGTAACAAGAACTGTAGTAATAGATAGTAATTATAAATTATGGAAAGCTCTAGGTGGAGAGTATTCTTATTCATTAGATAATTCTAATCCTTTAGATCCTTATTTAAGTAATTCCGGAGATAAAGGAGAGACTTCTGTAAATGCTACAGTACAGTTTATGAATAAAACCGGATATTATATAACTAAGAGGGATCTATTAAATATGGTTAATGGTGATTTAGATTTATTAAATACAATTATATCTAAACAAGATCTTCCATTTACATTTAACAATATTCCAGAAGATTCTAGTTATATATTAGACGAACAAAGAAAATTAAGAGTAATACTAGATCAGAATTATATATATCAACCTCTTAAATACTCTGATATACATTACCTAGCAAATGGAACATCAATAAAAGTTGGAGCGTTTAATACAAATCCAGCCAATACTAGATACGATGATACTCCTTTATCCTATGGTAGAGTTGGTACACAATTCATGGGTATTCAAATGGATGCAGATCACCATGCTGATTTATCTACTGTTACTGAATCTACTCAGATTATTAGTACTTTAGCAGCTAATGGATATACATCAGATTTAGCTGATGCGGCTTATAGAGCTTTAGGTTCTGTAGTAAATACTACTTTAAAGAAGTATTTTGAAGCGCATAATCAAGCTAATAACTTAGAAACTCTTACAGAATTAGGAGAAGCTAATAAAACATTATTATATAAACTTCTAGCTAAAGCAACTATTAAAGCCTTCGAAGGAAGCTCTGGAGATGGAGTAATTACTGGTTATTTGGAAGAAGCTGCAAGAGAGTTTGAGGAGAATTTAAATAATGAATTATTTAATGCTAGAGATTTAAGATTTAAAATTCCGTTTAGTTCCGGAAGTATAAATAGTTCTTTTATAACTATGTTAGCATCTAAAATGAACTCTGATAGTATTAAAAGAACTTTCTCTGGTATGGGAGCTGTAATGATTCCTTCTTATGGATCTATAAAACATTATTATTTTGATGGATCTGAGAATTTATTTGATTCTAATGGAAATGTTTTAAGAGGATATTATTCTCAGGAAGATTTAATACATATAGCTAATGAAGCTGGTTATTATTCTCTTACTGATGAAAATGGAAATATTCTTAGATCAGGTTTAGATAGATATTTAGAAACAGGAAATTTAACACAGGAAATATCTACGGATTTAATAGAATTTGGTGATATTGTATTAGATCCTACTACTGGAGAACAGGTAGATATAAATACTTATGATAAATTTAAACATTATAGGAATTTAAATACTACAGTAACTAATCTAAAAGGAATCAGAAAAGAACTTCAACCTTTTAGAGCTACTTGGAGTATTGATGGGATAAATAAGAAATATAATATTTATGACCATCCGATAATCGAAGATATGTTTAGATTAAGAGAGTCTAAAGCATCTAAAGAGGAAATTCTAGCACTTCAACATTTTGTTAATAGATATATTGGATTATTGGATGAAAATATTATGTTATTAGATCCGAGAATGCCTGAATATCAAATGATTATAGATAACAATGATATAATAGAATTTGGCGAAGGACTTCAAGGAGTAAGAATACATAATTTAAATATAAAAAGAGCACAGGCTGTAATATCTAAGGTATATCAATCTATATTCGGATTACGAACTGGAGATAATATTGCGAATATTATTAATAGTGATGGAGAGTATTTTAGACAGAAACTATTAAGAACGTATAATAAAGCTAAATCAGATCCCCTTCCAAATGATATAGAATTTTTAAAGAATAGTTTAGATAATACTAGAATTATTATAAATAAGCCTAGTTCTGAAAATTATATATCTTCACTAACTCCAATGGAAATATTAACAGAAGTTATAGATGGAGAAGAATGGAGATTAAATGAAAATGGAGAAGCTGTATATAAAACATCTGGACTTCATTTTTATCAGGATACTAGTAATGGAATAGTTCAAGAAGTAATTGTTGTAGATCTTTCTAATTTAGGGAATTTAGTTAATGTATTTAATTCTTCTGACGATTATATAGGAATATGGTATAATTTTAATTCTGATAATATTAAAGAGTTAAGAGATTATATAAATATGACAGATTCGAGATTAGGAGAAGAATTAGCTATAAATAATAGTAGTATAGAAGAGATAAAAGATGAATATGATGATTATATAAATAGAAGAATCGAAAGAGATTCTAAGAAGATATATAGATCATTTATTGAGAGTTTAAAAATAACAGCGAATCGTATTCCTGCACAAGCATTTCAGTCTATTATGACAATGGATGTAGTAGGATTCTCTGATGCAGAAAGTAATGAAGCTTATGTTAGTTTGTATCAGATTTGGTTACAGGGTAGTAAATAAATTTTAGTAACCAAATTTTTGGTAATTATGTAATAAATTATTATCTTTGTTTTATGTTAAATTTAAATAAAATATTTATGAATATAAACAAAGATTCAATAACGGAATTACTAAAACAAAGAAAATCTCAAGAAGAAATTGCTTCATTTTTTAATTTAAGTGTAAAAGAATTATCAAAAAAGTTATCTGAACTACAGCTTAATTTTAAAGAGTTAAAAACAGAAGTAAATAAGGAATTAGTTTTAAAGTTAAAAGAAAAAGGATTAAATAATACTCAAATTAGTAAGGAAACAGGATTTAGTAGAGGAATGGTTGCAAAATATTTATATGTTTCTACTAATAATTTAGAACTAAAAGGATCTTCTATTATAGAAAATATAAAAGAATTAGTTTTATCTGGGAAAACTAATTTTGAAATTTCTTGTATTTTAAATATATCTAAAGAAACAGTAAGAAAATATGTTAAAGATTTAGGATTAAGTTCAAATTCTTCTAAAAAAGCATCATTAGATTATAATAATCCAATTCTTACTAAATCTCAATTAGATTTGATTTACGGATCTTCATTAGGGGATTTATATATAGAACTTCCTGTAAAAAATGCTAGAATAGTTATTCATCAAGGAGGAGAACAAGAAGACTATTTTGATCATAAATGTAAAATGTTAGAAACTATATTAAGCAATAATATTCACAAAGAACCTAGATATGATAAAAGATTAAAAAAATATCTTCCATATTATCAAGCAAAAACTTTAACTCATCCTCAAATTACTGAAATTTATAATATTATATATATTAACAAGATTAAAACGGTAACGAAGGAATGGTTATCACATATTACTCCAAGAGGATTAGCGTACTGGTTTATGGATGATGGATGTAACTCTGGAAGTTTGTATACTATGGGATTCTCACTAGAAGAAAATGAACTATTGCAAGAATGGTTGTTGAATACATATAATATAAAAACATCTATTCATAGATATAAAGGATATACTAAAGAGAATAGTTCAAAACTAATTCCTGGAACTAAAGAATGTTATTATTCTTTATATATTAAAGCAGAAAGTAGAAATATATTTAAAGATCTTATTTCTCCATATATTATTCCGTCTATGGAGTATAAATTACAAATGTCATAAATTGCTACCCAAAAAATTGCGTGAACTGCGGGAAGTTTCTTAGAGATTTAAATACTAACTATATATAGTAATATAATATAGGGCAAAGCTAATCACTTTGAGACAGTAAAAAGTTTAAATATTGGATAATCCGCAACCAACTCTCCTATATGGAGAGAGGCTCAACGACTAGTAAGTCTTAGGTTTCCTAAGCGTAGGTTTCAAGTGAAACCGAAGTGCGCAACACTAATTACAGTGAAGAGATAGTCTCAACTTCTATAGAAATATAGAGATTTCTAGTGGAAACGACTAGAAAGTAAGAAAATGGATTATGACATTGATAAAGTCTACATGACAATGCCTTTAATAAATAAAAATGGAATTTATGAAGCATGGTCATCATTATTTAATTATAGAGATAATGAATCATTTGAACTCTCAAAACAATTACCATTTCCAAATTCAGATTTAAAATATACAATAACTTCTGAAATAAATCCGGAAATACCTTATATAGATATAACTCCTGAAATCTTATCTATCTTAAACGGAGAATATGATGGGGATAATACTAGATTAAAATTAGCTGTAGATGTTTTAAATAAGGTAGATAGATTCAAACAAACTAATATACAATTATATTATAATCCTGATTTAGTTAATGATCTAAATTATATAAAAGAAAATTCAGATGATAAATCAAGGAATGAGGATATAGAAAGTGCCAGAATACTTATATCAAATATGATAGAGAATTTAGATATTGATATATCTAGACATCTTAAAGAAATAAGTCCAAATAAACTTTTATCCGCTACAAAGAATTTCGTATATAATAAAATATATCAAATCTCCGATAACTTTAAAAATCTTGTAGCTGCTGAATCACCTATTAGTATGGGAGATCCACAAGCTGCTGCTGCTAAATCAGAAGCTGGAGCTTATGCTAAAACGGTTACAGATTTCTGTCCATCTGTTAAATGGAACTTATTCTTCGAGAATATGGCAGGGAAGGAAGTTATCGGTATAAGTGCTGTAGGACAAAAGGTATTTTTAGCTGCAACTCAGTACTTTAATCAGGAGATAAGAAAATTAGCTGAAAAAGAATTAACTGTAGAAGATTTATTAAAATCTAATTTATATTTCAATAATGTTTTTGAGATTTATAAAAATATTCCTGGAAATGAAGGGAAGAGTGATGGGGAACTTATTAAATTATTCACAAATAGTTTGGCTAACATTAATCTTGATGATGTTGAGTTTGTATATGATCTTTTAAATGAAGCTAGAGATAAAAGTATTAGTGTGAATGATGCAATAGATCTTACACAAAATAGATTTCAAGAAGACAAATCTCTCGTTATCTCAAGTTTAATCTCAGCGGCAACTGATTTTCGTTGCAGTCAAAATATTTATTGAGAGTCATTAGGAATAATAAGATATAATATTTATTTTTGCATAAATAATAATTTACTAATTAAATAAAATTTATGCAAAAACGTAGTGAAGAGTACATTCAAAGAGTTGTAGATATGTACAACTCAGGATTAGAAGTAAAAGAAATTGCTGAAAAAGAAAAGAAAAATCCTAAAACAATTCAGGATATTTTAAGAAAAGCTAATGTAATTAGAAGATCTAGAAAAGGTGAGACTAGAGTAGATAAAGAATATCTAGAAAAAATAAAATCTCTTTATGAAGAAGGAAAAACAGCAGAAGAGATAGGAAAAATTCTAGGTAAAAGTGGAAAAACTATAGGATTTCATCTTAGGAAACTTGGAATAAAAACTAGATCTCTAAAGTCTATTACAGAAGATCAATATTCAGAGTTTGTAGAATTATTTGAATTAGGATATTCGGATAAACAATTAGCTGAACATTTTAATTGTTCTATTCCTACAATTAAGAGACATAGAGGAATTTTAAATTTAAAAATACAAAGATATTTTTCCCAATTAGATGTTTCTTTAACAGAGGAACAAGAACAAATGATTTTAGGATCTCTTTTAGGAGATTTAAATCTATCTAATCCACAAAGTAATAGAAATAATAATTCAAGATTAGCAATAGTACATTCTATTAAACAAGAAGCGTTATTTATGAAAAAAGTTGAGATATTAGGAAATTTTATGGGAGCATATAGATTAGAAACTCCACCTCCAGATAAAAGAACTGGAAATATTTATCAAACTTATAGAGGAAATAGTTATGCTCATCCAATATTTACTAATATATATAATACTCTTTATATAAATAATGTAAAAACAGTTACAGAAGATTATTTATCTAAAATCTATCATCCTATAGCGTTAGCATATTGGTTTATGGATGATGGTACTAATAATGGAACAATTGCCACTGGATTATTTTCTATAAATGAATGTAAGCTCTTACAAAAATGGTTATTAGAAAAGTTTAATATAGAATCAACAGTTCAAGAGGATAAAAATCATAATTGGACATATATACATATTAAACAAAAATCAAGACATCATTTTGAAGAGTTAATTAAACCTTATATTATTCCGGAAATGCATTATAAATTACAAGACTGCTAAGCATGGTTTGTTGTAAAAAACTCCTTTAACTCAGGGAACATCCTTAGAGCTTTATATACTAAGTTTAAATAGTAATATTTAAATGGCTGAACTAATTACTCAGGTATAGTAACAAGTATAAAGATTGGATAATCCTGATCTAAGTATCCTAATAGGATAAAAGAGCATCGACTAGAGAAAGACTATTTAAACAAATAGAATCGAGTATCGTAGGAATTAGTAATTCCGAAATGGGGAGAGCCTTATTGGCTAAGATATAGTCAGAACTTCTATAGAAATATAGAGATGTTATATGGAAACGATATAACAGTAACATAATTGAATGCTAAAGAATTGATCTTATCAAAGATTAACGCTGGTCCTGACCTGGCTGGAGTATATGTATATTTATTAATCCAAGGCTTATCATTTGATAATATCTCAGATCTTATGACTAGTTCAGAGGTTAATGCTATAGTTCAAGCAGCTACAGTTAATAGAATGTATGATCAATACGCTACTATAGATTCCACATTAAGAAATATAGAAAAAGGACCATCACTTACAAATTTTATTGGAAAAGGATATGTAAAATCTGTTTCATTGTATTTAAATACATTATATAATTCTAAGATAATCTCCGCATTTAAACTTAATGAACTAACATCAAATGATATAAACGAAATTATAAATGATCTTGAAACTACTAAATATAATTTTGTTAATGAGAGATTTCTTGATGAAGAGTATGCTTCAACATTCTTAGACTCTATGTCAGAATGGGATGAGTTAGCATTAATTAAATCTTCTGAGGAAGTAGTACAGGGATTAATTAGATATTTCAAACAAGTAAAGAAATTTAAAGATTTAAAAGATTTCTTTAATTCATCAGTAAAATCTAAAACAAATTTTACTACCTTTGTAAAGGCTTATATTGGAGCAAAAGAAATAGCTACGTTAGGTCAAATTTTAGGAATTAATGGAGGTATAAAGACTAAACAATATGATAGATATAATTTCAGCAAGTCCTTTAATACATTAATTCAGAATGGATTAGATAAACTTCAATTAACCGGAGATACAGCTGATTATTTTATTGGGGCATTAAAAGAATATAATCCTAATATTGGGAATATATATACAGATCAAGAATTATCTTCTATAGTTGGAGATGCTCTAGATAAAATGTCTTCAAATGGAACTTTTTCTAGTATGAAATTTGATTTAACTAAATTTTTAGAACAACCTGATTATGCTGAATCTGTTATTAAATTCTATAATTTAATAAAGTCTGTAATAAATGTATTTGATTTAATAGATTCTCTTCCGCATTATAAAGCATTTATTAATGCTTATTATATAAATGAACAAAATTCTAAATTAGGAAGTGTTAAATATGCATTATCAAACTCTATTATAGATAATTTAGAAAACGTAATAATGAGAAGGAGGATTGGTAAAATTACTATGCCTAATAAACTATCTGAATCTCAACTAAATATCATTAGAGATTATATAGATGAATTGATAATTAGGAAGTATTTGAAAAATAAAAATTTATCTATTTCAGTTCCTAAAGGCCAAAATTATTTCTTAAATGGGGAAATGCTTACTGCTACCGAGCAGACATCTTATTCTTTATCTAATGATGATGGTTTAGCATCCTTTAAATTATATATGGAATCTTATGTAATTCCAATGTTAAAGAGTGGATATACAATTAATTCTAAAGGAGTAATGACTTTTGGATCTCAGTTAGTTAATAACGCATTTTTAAATGGATTAATTATAACTGATAATACTTCTAAATTAGATGGATCTAATTATATATATTACAGACCATCTATAAATATGGTTACTACTGTAAATAATCCAGAATTTGATAAACAAGTTTCAGCATTTGGAGAAATTGAAAATGTTGAATTTAGAGGTATTAAATTATCTGATCTATTTTTTATATATAACCTAATTACCCATAAAGGAAGAAAAGGACAGGATAGTATATTAAAAGTATTACAGGGATCAGTATTTAATCCAGGGAGTTTAATTGTAGATTACTTTAAATATATTGGAGGACTAGATTTAAATACTATAACTCCGGGAGTAGTTTATGATTCAAAAAGTGATAAAGTAACAATGGATGATGTTAATATAGATGATATTCTTCTTAGGATGGCTCCAATTAAAGATAGTTTCGAAGCTCTTGTTTCAAATAATAAATATGTAAAAATATACAATGAGAACTTAGGTAAATATCAATTACAAGAAAGATTAGGAAATAATAAGAATAAGAGCTATAAGGATGTAGAACTTTTAGGAGATGAGAGATATTATCTAATAAGAAGTAATTACAATTATAAATTAAAAGAAACTATTAATAAATCTGAAAAAGCTATTAAGACAGTTGAACTTCTAAATGATCTAATGAGACTTAATAAAATAAAACTTATTATAAATTGTTAAATATGGGATGTAACATAGAAATACAATATATCGTAGATGGAGAAGAAAAGGTTGGTGGGATTATTCCTACCAACTTAAATTCATATGATGAAGTTAATGCAGTTAGTTTAAGTGAGGCTATTTCTGGATTAGATATAGATTCTTTAAATACATTATTAAGTACTCTTTCGGATTTAAATCTTTTATCTACTAAAGTAGTATATTCTAATGGAGAACCTTTAATCGGAAATGCTACTATAAATGATATTAGGTCTTTAGTTTCTTATGTACCTAATAAATCTTTACAGGAAGATTTTCTTCTATTAATTAATAAATTAGTAGATATGAATGCTATTAATCCATCTCAACCGAATATATTATTATTAGATGGAGATATAGAATCATTAAATATCGATGGAAATGTAGATGTTAGAGGGACTTTATTAAATAATGAATTTATTATCTTAAAAACTAATGGAACATTTAATGAAGCTAGTCTTAGAGATTTATATCACGAACTACTTCATTTATATTATTCTAAGATAAATAAATCTGATCCTAATTTTGAGAGAATAAATGAAATAGCTTATAATATATATACCACTGCTAAACAGAATCAGGATAAGGATCCTTATATAAAAGAATTTGTTAGTAAAGTATCTAAAGGATCTAGTTATGATTTAAATGAATTTATTGCATATTTAGTATCAGAACCTAAATATAGAGATGTTTTAAATATAAGTAATTCTGATTTATTTAATGAATTTATTGGGAGATTATTTTCTATGGATGTTAATCCTTTTATCCAAGAATTAAATCAGAACTTAGAAATCATATCTAATACGAAAGAAGAATATGAAGAACCTCCTTTTGTTGGTAAAAATGATTCTTATTATATAGAACTCGAAATCCCGAAATCTAAAAATATATCTTATCAACAAATATCAGAAATAATCTGGAAGAATTATGAATCGACTGTATTAGATTCGGAAGGTAATCCTAAGAAGGATTTATATAACTTAAACTATTCAGAACCTGTTAAAGTAACTACAGAAGCTCAATTATATTCCTTAGTTCCTGGAGACTTATTACTAATTCCAAATTTTAGTAAAGATAAGAATATAATATATGGTAAATTTGATGATGATTATTTCTCTTATGCTAAATATCATCCAATTCAATCTGTTTGGAAGAATAGAAATGGAGAAACATTTATTACATTAGTTAATAAATACGGATCTAATGTAGGACATTTTACTATATCTTATACTGATTTAGTTAAATTATCTCTAGAAAAAAATAAACAAATTGTATTTAGAAAGTTATATGGAGCATTGAAAGATCCAAATCTTCCGGAAGATTTAATAAAGAATGTAAGAGATACTTATGAAAGAAATATTGAATCAGAAGATTATAATAATCAACCACTGATTAAATCTATAGGATTCGACAGAAAAGGACTCTCATTCAAGTATTACACAGTAGGGAAATCAGGATTTAAATTAGATGTTTCTAATGGAACTAATGCTACTATAACCCAAGAATTACGTCAAAATGATATAATTAAATTAAGATCTTGGAATAAAGAGGATGAGAATAGTGAATGGGATTCTTTTACATATTATGCTCCTGTAGTTAGAACTATAGGTACAATAGTAGAAGTAGCTTTAAAGAATAAAGATGGTAAATACTTTACTAAAAAAATTCCTTTTCGGAATATAGAGACAGTGATATTTACTAAAGAAAATCATCCGGATTTAGATAATGTATATAATCAGTTTATTAATGATTATGATACTTATTCTTTAAATACTAAAGATAAAAGTAAATATCAATCTATCTGGTTCAATTTAAATATTCTAAAATCTGACCAACAACCTTATCGGAAATTAGAAGGAGACTTCTCTGATAATTTAGATAGGGAATCTGTTATTAAATATAGAAGAGATAAAGTTAGATCTTTACGTATTGGTGACTCTGTTTCTATTGAATGGGATTTAAAAAGAACTGATGGATCACCTGTTATTAGTAAACATATAGTAGTTGGGATAAGTGGGGATAGAATATACTTTTTAAATAGAACAACAAATGACTCTGCTCCAAAAATAGGATTTGTAGATTTAAAAACAGAATTTCCATTATCAGAAAATTCTAAAGGACAGAGAATAAATATTCCATCACTATCAGCTATACATTATAATAATACTTCCGATTTAGAATTAGTAGAAGATTTAAATACTAAAAAAGAGAATGTTAGTAAAGCTTTTATTAGAGTCGATAATGAAATAGTATTTGATCCTAATTCTAACTATATTCCTTTAAAAGATTTATATCACATTATAAATATAGACTCTTCTAACGCAGAACAAGAAACTGCTAAATTACAAAGAGGAGATATCATTAGATTTAAAGAAAATGATATAACATTTATTGGAGTAGTATCTAATTATGACCCTATAACAGGAACTATTATTGTTCCGGGTAGTTATAGATCTGGATATTTAAAAAGGAGATCTTTTAGGAAAATAGTATCTCCACAGCAATTAGAATATATCGGATTTGCTATAAATCCAAATTATGAATTAGGAATAATTGGACATAAAGAGATTTCTGAATATAATAAAAAACGTTTAAGTAGATTATATGATTTAAATCATAGCACTTATGGTTATTCTTTAGAAGAAATCTTGAAAAAGAAAAGCCTCCTGAACAAATCCCGGGATTGGGCAATTGAACAAGAGGCAGTGTATGTAATTCCTAAAAATATTACAGAAAGAGAATTTAAAGAAAGATATCAAGATTCAAAAAAGAAAACTCTTCCTCATGGTAGAGTATCACTATTAACTCCAACAATATTAGATATGATTAAAAACGGAGAGTTGATAGATCTCACTTCTGAATATATAAAAGCTAATAATGTAAAAGATACTAAAATTTACGGGCTGAAGAATATAAGAACCGGAATTCAAGTAAATGATTCAACTGGATTTTATTATGATCCTAGAATATATCAACGTTCTCCGGAACAAGTTATTAATATCATAGAAGTAGATGATGTTGTAAAGATTAAGTATAATGATAAATTTACTAAATATCTTAGAATTAAATCTATAACTGATAAAGGAATCAATTTAGAGTCTGAAATAGTAGGATTAAATGGAAAGGTATATAATAGTTCTTGGTATATAAATTTTAATGATATTAAATCCGGAAAATATCTTATTTCAGAATTATATTATCCAATAAATAAAACTAGACAAAAAGAATTAGAGAATTTATCTATAACAGATGAGGTTCCTCAAATAAAAAAGGTAGAATACTTTACTGATACTTATGATAAATTTGATAAAAAGAAAATTCTAAATAGGGTTATAGAAAATATTAATTCAACATATAATAATATTATTAACGTAATAGATGATGCTAAAATTCAAGAATTAGTTGATTCTGAAAATCTAAATAGTACTTTAGCTGATTCGTTTTCTAGAGCAGGAGCGTTTATTTGGAATGGGAAAATATATGTAAATATTAATAGAGCTGATATCTCTTCTCCATTACATGAATTAATGCATCTAATAATGGGAGCGTTAAGAAGTAAGAATTATTCTTTATATTCCTCTTTACTAGATAAAGTTGCTACTCTCCCGGAATTTAATGAGAGATTTAGAAATATACTTACTAATAGAACGTTAAACGATGCTAAAGAAGAAGCTTTCGTAGAATTTATAGCAGATAGTTTAAGTGGGGTATTTAGTAGCGAGGAGTTTAATATAAATAATTTATTATCTTCTACAGATTTCTTTGGGGAATATTTAAAAGTATTAGATTCTACGTTATCTCTAGATTTAAATACTCTTCCAGAAAAAACATCAGAAACTTTAAGTAGGGAATTAAGTAAGATGCCAATTGAAAAAATAATAACAGAATTTAATAGTTTATTACTCTCTGCCGGAAATAAGAGATTCTCTTTATTTAATCCAGAAAATGTATCAGAAGCATTTAAGAACAGAAATATTACTAATATAAAAAGTAGTTTATTAAATTCTAAAAATCCAAATACACAATTACTAGAAAAATGTTAACAGTATGGCATGTAAATATTTTTTAACAATAAACGGATCTAAGCATTCCTTTAATTCTGAACGAGACTTAGATGCTTTCATAGCCAAGAATTATGGAAATATGCTCTATTATAATAAATATGGAGATGCGGTATTTGATGAAAGTAATACTATTCAGGATTCTATATATAATAAACTCTTAGCGTTAAATTCTACTGTACAAGAGTCCAAATTTAATCAATCAACACAAGAAAATGAAGTAGTTACCCCTAAGAGATTGGGAGTAACTACAGCTATAACTACTTGGCTAAATTCTAATGGAGATCGTGTAATTCCAGAATTTAAAGTAGAGGAATATAAAAAGAATCAGTTAAAACTTTTAACTAAAGAAGGATTATCAGAAGAAGACGCAAAGAGACAGATAGAATTTGATATAGAAAATTGGGGACATCTAGCAAAGATTGGAGATAAAGTACATAAAGTAGCTGAGTTATATTTCAAAAATCAGGATTTAAATACAATATCTCAGATTGTTGATCTTCCATATGATACAATCGAAAATTTATATTTTACATTTAAGAATTTAGAATCTAAAATTAGTAAAGGAAAAAAGTATAAATTTATCCCGGAATTAACACTACAAACTTCTGATGATGAATCTGATCCTATCATAGGACGATTAGATTTATTAGCTATAGATGAAAGAGGAAATGTAGAAATTTATGATTTTAAAATCTCAAATAAACCATATGAAACATGGTATTCTTCTAAACAATTAACAATAGATTATCAATTAGCTGCATATAGAGCGTTATTAGCTAATAATGGAATTGGAGTAAAGTTAGCTTCTTTGAATATAGTTCCTATTATTATATCGGATATAGATTATACTAATGAGACATTTACATCTTATAAAGTTGAAGAACCTATAAACAAAACTACCGAGGGAAAATCTATGCAAAGATTATCCTATCCTAATGGATACATAACTAGGATAGTACAAGAACATATTAGAGCAAATGTATCAGAAGTAAGTTATAATACAGAAGCTACTAAAAATGTGGCTAAATACTCAGAAATCGCTTTTGGGAAATTATCTAAAGAAACTCCGAAAGAATTTGTAGAGAGGGTGGCTAAATATGATAATTATAGAAAAGTATGGTTCTTTAATGATTATGTATCTAAAAGAAAGGGACAAGATATTCCCATAATAGAAGCTCCAACTAAAGAAGAATTATTAGAAAAAGCTAGAGAGTATCAAGAAAAAATGGAGGATAGAAGTGAATCTTACTATTTTACTTTATGGAAAGAGTTTGATTATTTAAAAAAGACTTCTGAATCTTTAGAAGATAAAAATAAATTTAAATACCTTCCACAAAAAGCAAATACATATCTAACTAGAGTATTTTGTAATTACATAGATAATCCAGGATATGAAGTATTAGACCTTCCAGAATTAGCGGAGATAGGGATTTATGCGTTTAGAGATGTAGCCAATAACATAGTAGATATTATATCTATGACAGATATAAATTTAACAAAAAAACTTAATTGGAATAATGGATCTCATAATATCTTTGGAAATTTAGGATCTGAGGCTAAATATAAGAAATTAAAAAATCTATTATCCAATACTGTAGGAAACGCTAAGTTATTAGAGACAATGTTAGTTATAAATGAATTACATGATTATTTTAGTAACTTTAAAATAGGAAATATTCAAGTAATTAATTATAAAGAAGGACAATCTTATCCTATAGATATAAATAAATTAACGCATAATTTTAATATCTTATCTAAGGAACTAGATATTACAAATTACTTTAAATCAGAATTAATAATTGCAGATAGGATAGAAGCTTTAAAATTAAGACTATTAACTATTCTAGGACAAGATAGAACAGAATTAGTAAAAGGAACTTCTGATTTAATTTATGATTTCTATAATAATTATAAATTAGATAATGAAACCGGTAGATATAAAATAGAACAGTTAAGAAAATTACAAGATATTATTAGAGAAGCAGCTGGAAACAGATTAATTATTAGAGCAGATAATAATTATGATTCTGACCCAACTGGATTATCTTTATTATATTCCCAAATATCTAGGACTATTCTACATTATAAACGTATCTATTTCGATTCAGATCATGATATAAGTCAAATAAGTTTCAATCTCAAAAATATATCTGAAACTATGACCTTAGGAGGGTATTATGTAGAAAATCCAGAAATGATTCCTTTAATGAAAGATATAGTAGATTTAACTGAATTACAATTCCAGAAGATGCGTGAATGGTTTGAGAAATATAAAGAGAAATCTTTACAACGAGTGTTAGAGTTATATAAATCAAAAGGATTTACTCAAGTAGAACGATGGACTTTTAAAGATTCAACTAACGCATTTAAAAATATGTTTGAGAGAGATTCTACTGGAAGAATAGCTCGTAATTTTAGAGTAAAGAATCCTTATGACATGACAAATGATCTTTCTCAAGCCGAGCGAAAATGGTTGAAATCTTTCTTATGGAATGTAAATAGAATAAAGCGCGGAGTTGATTATAATTTGACAGAAGAAGAAGCAATAAAAACTACTCCAGTTCAAGAATTAATTCAAAGTGGACATTATTTTGATATCCCATTGTTGAGAGGTACTGCATTTTCACAATTGAAAAGTAAAGGATTCTTTTCGTGGATACAAGATAAATGGAACGAACAAGTTGATATAAGAAGAGCTACTAAAGCACAAGAAGAGACGATTGAACAGGATTCCGAAGCTGGGAAGAATGATTATTTAACAATGTATAATTTTCTAAACGTCTCTCCAACTACTAGAGAAAAATATCTTTCAGAGCAAGATACCTCTTATTGGGAGACTAACTTAGAGTTATTAGAGGATGTATTTGTTCATGCTTATATAAGGAAATCTTCTTTTGATACTATTCTTCCCCTTATTAATGATATAAGACATGCTATCTATTTACAATCTTATGATACTAATATTAATTTCGAAAATTTAAATAAGCAAATTGATATTTATTTAAAAACTGTTATATTCGGAGAAAGTTCTATAGAAAAATCCAATCAAAAATTCTATAAAGTATTTCAACCTATTACTACTGCTGCACAAGTTTCAATGTTGGCATTAAATCTTAATTCATTAGTTAGAGAGCCAATTCAAGGATTTTATCTTCTAATGACTAGAGCTGCTGGACGGTTGTTAGGAGATAATGGTTTTACTACTGCCGATGCTGCTAAAGCTTATGGTATAGTTATGGGAAATACCGGTGTAAGTTCTGATAATTGGACTTTAGTAGAAGCTTTAAACCATTTTTATGGGATGACTAGAATGGATGCTAATTCGTTAGCGTACGAATTAAATTCTGATAGAAAAGGTTATAAAGGATTATTAAGAAGAGGTGCTTATTGGGCTACTACTGCTCCAGATTTTTTAAATAGAATGGTATTTATAGTAGCTCAAATGATTCATGATGATTGTTTGAAAGCTCACCATATGTCTAAAGATGGAGAATTGATATATGATTGGACTAAAGATGGGAGATATTCTATATTCGCATCTGGAGATAAATCGCATCCTTTATATAATAAACAAAAAGCAGATTATATCGCACATCTAACTCAATTTAATATTGAACATGAGAATGATCTTGATTGGGAAGAGTTAAAATTTAACGAATCTAATCCAGTAGCATTACCTTCCGCATATACTATAGCAGAAAAAAGAAATATAAAATCTTCTGCCGATTCATTATTCGGATATATGGATCATGAAAATGCATTTGCTGCTAGACATAAATTTGTAGGTAAGATACTATTCCAATTTAAATCTTATTTCTCATCTACTCGTGAAAGATTCTTCTTAGGAGGAACTGATAAAACACCTAAAGGAGAATGGAAACAAAAAACAGATGAAGAAGGAAATTTACTTTATTTAAAATCTGTGGTAGGTGAGGATGGAGAATCTCATTTAATAGAAACTACAGAAGTTACAGATATCCCTGCAAAGGAATGGTCTGGAAGATTTATAGAAGGAATGGTGAATAGTACTTTCTATTATATGCAATATTTATTTAAGTATTATATAAATAAGAATACTGATGCAACTTTAGAACATAAAGATTATAGAATTAGAAATGCTAGACAATTATTAGCAGATTCTATGTGGGCTGCTTTACTTGCATTATTATTTAGATTAATAATAGAAGATAAAGAAGAAAGTGGAGAAGAATTTGATCCCTTAACTAAGAATATTCTAAGACAAACTTTATTAAATTCCACTGACGAACTTGTATTTTGGGCTCCTCTAGGACTTTCTTTAGATACTCCGGTAGCTCTTAGTTTTTTAGAAAGACTGAAAGACTCTACTATTAGAATAGCTAAAGGAGAAAGTTCTTTCGGAAAAGAGATTCCTAAGAATTTTTATGTAATAAAACAAACTCAGAACGTGTTTAATTTATTAAATTCAGAAGAATAAATACTTATTATATATGACTACATCAAAACAAAAACATAAACTTTTACCATTAGTAATATATAATCCACTAATTCCAGTTAAAGGATTTCTTGCTATGGTAACTATTTTTATTTTATGGATAAGAAGCGAACATAAGGGTGATACTAGAAGACTTAATGAAAGATTTTTTAGACATGAAACGATTCATGTATATCAACAGACTGAGATTTGGATTACATCTATTATTATAGCAGTTTTATCTTGTTTAATATTTAATCTCTCTTTATGGTGGATTTTAGCTACTCCTTTACTTCCATTGTTAATATATGTAATATGTTGGATTATAGAGATAATTTTACCTCCATATAATATGGCATATAAGAATATATGTTTTGAAACTGAGGCTAGATATAATGAAAATAATCCAGAATATTTAAATACTAGGAAATTATTTCAATTTAAATTCTTAAAATACATATCTAATAAAAAATATCCAGCCAAATAAAAAAGAAAAACCCTAACAATGCATAATGCACTGTTAGGGTTTCTTTATTTCAAATTAAATTCTTTCTTATATACTATCTTTTGAAAATAATAAAATACTCTTCCATTTTCAATTGTTACATCAACTAAACAATAACCTTCTTTACTCATTTTATTTAATAAAGACTGTTCAGTCTCACTTACCGGAGAATATCTCCTAATATCTATAGATGGAAGATAGTTTTGTATATTTAAATTCTCTTTTAATATATCACTTTGATATGAAATCTTTCCTGAGATTCTTCCAATTCCAAATGTTAATATTACAATTAATAAACAATAGAATATTAATATGATATCTTTATATTTCATTACTTACTAAAGTATATTAAATAATCTTTTATACTAGTATTATTCGCATCAACTGGATTAGCTCCTTTAAACAGGAACTTGTTTACTCCCCCAACGCCACCTAGATGCGCAGCTCCTAATAAGCCCCACTCATTTATCTTAGTCCCATCGATATCTTTTCCATTAGTTCCTCTTAGGGTATTTCTAAGTCTTTCTCTATTTAAATTAGTAAATTTAATAACAGCATCAATCTGCTTCTTCCAATCTGACATATAATCAGAAGTAGTCATCCCGATATCTCTTAAAGCATCATCCCCAAATTGAAATAATCCTTTAAATCCTTGTGCATTTATTACTTCTGGATTAAAATTACTCTCTCTTTCAGCTAATCTAATTAAATATTTCTTATAATTATTTTCTATGTCTAAAGAATTTATATAAGAAGTAATCTGCTTCTTTAATTCATTCTTTTGATTTTGTCCCATATTGGCTCTATTAGTTTCCAAATTGCTAGAATCAGCTGGTTTAGTAAAATTAAAATTATTGGAGCTGATATTAGTAGATACCCCAGAATCATTATTGCCAGGGCTGTTAGAAATATTGTTTCTATCATTTGTTAAATCTTTAAATTTCATATCTAATATTTCTGGAGATACTTTTTCTGTATTAGAATCTAATTTAGTAAAAAACTCCGAATATGATACGAAAGGGTTCTTATTCTTATTCATATTTAAATTCTAAACTTTATTTTATATATTTTTATCATCATTCTTTATATCTAAATCTAATTCAAATTTTTCTTGTACAATCCTATTATCTAAGATATAATACAATTTATTTGTCCAATAAGGCCCTATATAAAGACCTACACACTCTTTTGTCTTGAAATCGATATCTTGATAGACTGGAATATTTTCTTTGTCACAACGTTCTACAAGAGTGTCTAATTGGTAGCGGGGTATATTATATATGATCTTAGTTTGACATTTATTTTTTATCCAATATTCAAATATTCCTCTATGTTTAAATACTTTTTGAAGAACATATCCGGATAAAAAATCTCCTAATTTAGATACTGAAAAAAGATTTAAAATACCTTTTGCTGTGTAATATATTATTTTCTGGATAAAATTTTCATTTTCTGGAAATTTATCGGAAAATAATATTATGGAATGGGTGTATTCGGAAGCTTTTAAAACTCTAGATCTTATTTTAATTGACATATTATATTTAATTTGGATATTAAGATTTAAAGGACTTTCTACTAATCTTCTTTAATACCTGTATATTTTTCAATAATGGTTCATTATCACTCCCATATCCAACTTTAAATCCTGTTATAAGATACATATTTATATTTCCTTCAAAATATTGTTCATATAAGTTATGTAGAGTTATACACGTATATCTAGTAGGTTTATATGGTAATAAAATTCTATATTGGTTATTGAAACATATACATTCATAATATGATACTCCACGCTCTTTCCCAACCAATTCCCCTTCATTATTATATATACCAGAACATTCATCATCAGGAATTTCTCCAAATCGAATATATTCTTTCATTAAACTTCAATACCTCTTTCTTTAAATAGATTATATAATTTCTCTGCTAGATAAAATGCATCTAGATGAGGTTTTCCAGTAGTTCCTCTATATCTAAGATCTATAAAGTGTTTCCAGTTAGAAATGAACCCTGTCATTACAAGTTCTGTTTTAAGAGCATTAGGTAGTACTTGTCTTGCTTGTTGAGGCTTCCAACCTAAATTTAGTAAATCAAAGTACATCTTCTCTGAAACATCTAAACTATGTAAAAATGAATCTACTTCTTTCCAATTATTATTTCTATTCCAAGCTTTACTATTTACAGACTCTCCAAAAAATTCTTTATTAGCACCAACTCTAAAATTTATACCATCATGGAAATAAGCTTCTCCTTCTGGAATATCTAACCATGTTGGAATTATATAAGTAATCTCATTATTGAATTTATTCTTAGAGAAATTACAATACCTCGTAGATTCTTGGGCAAATGAGTTATTCTGTTCAGAATCGTAGTCTACAATTGGATATACTTCACAATCATCTCCCCTCTGTAAAGTTTTATGTCTAATAAATTCGTTCCATATTCCCCTATCACATGTAAAATGAACACTAATTCTCTTCTCATGAAATTTTGTTGGTTTACATAGATACTTTAAATCATCTGTCCAGTCATGTTCTATAATTACTCTATAATTAGTGCTAATATATAAACTTCCAACTGGTATACCTTCTAAAGTTTGAGCAACTCTACATTCTGAATATGGATTATCTCTGTACTTACTTAAATAAATATGGTAGTTAATATCTTCTCTTGGAATAGTAAGATATACTGTACCCTGTTCTAGCATAGAGTGATGTAGTGATTTAATCATTCTATCTACAAAAGGTTCAGCAGAATCCTCTGTTATTTTATCAGAACTTTTATAACAAATACGTCCCGCACGTTCAATACTTTTATATACCCCATTTAAACCTTCTTCTTGATCCCATATTTCAACACTTGGCTTAATTAGTCTCATTCATTAAAAATTTAATCATTCCACATTCCAATTCTCTTTCCTTCCTTTTTATCTATATAACAAAACCTAGTTCCATCTTCTAAAGTAATTATATATTTCTCGGCAGCTGCGACTAATTCAGATTCTTTTCTAATTCCACTAATTCGTCCAGTTCTATGCATATCATTACCAACGGACTCTTCTGAATCTATTTCGATAAAATATACCACATCATCTTTATATTTAGAACATTCCTCGCAAGCATGATCAGAATAACCTACAATTTTATTATGAAGCTCTCGTACCTTAGAAGCATCTTCTTCTGTTAATCTAGAGTTTATTATAATATTATCTTCAACAACACTACCACATATAGGACAGACATATTTAACTATAGCAGCTTCAAAATTATTCATTGCATTTGTATATTAAATTTTCAACTTCATCTATTTGGTTTATATAAGTTCGTTCTGCTTTCCTTAATCCGTTCAGTAATCCATATAGTTTATTTCTTCGTTCTATAAGACACTTCATTTGGTATTCATGAATATCTTCTTTATTAAGTACTATATAATGTTTATCTATATATACAACACTTCTATCCGAATCTACAGGATGTTCACTTAACAGATTTGGATATCCTTTAGAAGTGGAGAAATCTTTAATTACTAAACAATGATGATCATTATAAGGTCTGCAATATTTAACTTTATGTTCAGCAATCTCATTAAAACTGATAACCCATACAATATCGTCTGGATTTAAATCTCTAATTGTTTTCTTCATGTTTTACTTATTATCCATCCATGCAACAGTCATTATACTATATGTAGCGAGATCAATTAATGTGTCTCTAAGCTTCTCATCCTTTACTTCTATAGTACCTTTTTTAATAATAGATGAAAATCTACTTAATTTATCCTGCAATCTAATCTTAGATACTAATAATCCATCCTCATCTAATTGCTTATAAAAAGAATTTCCGTAATCACTATTTTTTATTTCGTACAATTCAAGTATTTCATCAGTTAGTAATTCCATAACCTCTGAATAATTCATAATAAATATATTTAAAATGTTAATACTAATCAATAAAATCTATTTTTCCAACACATGAATGTAAAATACTTCTAGGTTCATCTTCTAATACTATTCTATAATAAAAATCAGTATAATCACATACTATCCCAGCAAAATATCCAATAACATCACCATCGATTTTACATAATTTTCCTATTTTATTATATAACTTTCTTAACCTTGAAGGGATAGTCTTATTCCATTCTGGGATGATATAATCCGGATCTTGTAATTGATATGGGGTTATGTATATATCATTACCTCCATCATAAAAATATTTAATGAAATTGTTATCTCTCTCGCCCCTTTTCTTAACCCACCGATTAAATAATTCCATTCTTTTCTCTATTTGGAAATTATGTACTTTCATTTTATTTATTTAAAGAATTTAATTTAGACTCTATAATATCTACATTAACCATTGATAATCCATCTCCAATACAAATTTTAAGACTTTTATTCCTTTCCTTATTCCACTTTAAAATTGTTTCTAATTGGGCTATAGTAGGAGTAAAATCTTTCTCCATATATAACCATCTTCCACATGAGAATTTAATATATCCATTAGTTTCTAATATTCTATCAGAATTTGTTCCTGATAAATTTAAATATTTAACTAATCTATTAGAGAAATTTATATGATCATAATCTGGACATCCATATAATTCTCCATTTGGAGATAACCAACCACTATTCCATATACATTCAAGAATATCTTCTGGAAAGATATTATCTCCTCTAAGAGTATCTAATTCAGATTGAGCTTTTTTATGCTCCGGGATATAATTTAATCCGTTAGATGAATCTAATTTTAATAATTCTATAGTTCGATAGTCACGTTCTTCTATTAAATAATCTAGAGCATATTTAAAACTAAAGTTTAGTGTGGATAGGTATTCAGAAACAAGGTCCTTGTAAGAAGAAGCTTTATTAGGAGAATCTAAATGTTCGACATAATTAAATACATCAACATTATCTGCTTCCAAAGACTCTTCGTCATAAAGATAATCTTTAACTTTTAGATTTATATTACATTTTATCAAAGTACAAAACTCTTTCCAATTATTCTCTAATTCGTGAATCTCCTCAAAAGTATTTTTTAAAAGAGAGTAATAATGTTTTCTATCCTCATCTGTATCAAGATACAATCCTTTTGAATATCCCATAACCTGAGAAGCTAAATCCCTAAATTTGTATTCAAAAGATTCTTGTATACTATCTCTACTTAAATACATTCTATCTTCCTCATGATCATCTTCTATAGTAAAATTTATACCATCCTCAGTTACAGCTTTCTTTTTACCTTCTAAAATTTCTAGAAGTGTTTCATCATCTATATCTGGAATAGCTTCTCGAATTTTTTGAATTGAATCTATTTTACAATCCTGCCAGAAGTTTCTTAAATAATGTGTAAGCATCTTATTAGATTTTATATAATTTATCAGTATATTCAGTATTTATTGCTATGTCAGGCTTTCCTTCGGAATCTTTAAATAGAATATATTTAACACAAAATAATCGTTTTGATTTTATATCTTCTATACATATTCTATATAAAATAGTTTCCTCCGTCTTCTTAATTTCTTCTTGACAAATAAATTTTGCTCCCAATTTTTTATTTATTGGATTATTTTTATCTAGGGAGATTAGACTAATCCAATCTTCCCTAGTAATATCAATATATTTATTCTTCACAATGTACTTCTTTAATATCTATATTAGAGGTTTCGAAAGAAAATATACTTCCTATTTCGCTAATTATATATTCTTTTATCAATTCTTTGGGAATATCAGAAAAAGTTAAATAATTAGTATCATAACAATAATTTATAATATCAAGTAATTCTTCTTCCGAAATAATTTCTTCGGTTGATAAAGTAATTTTAAAATTTCTCATAATTAATCTTTTAATAAATCAGATTCTTCTTCCTCTTCAAATTCTTTTTCGATTTCTTTAAATAACTCATTTCTAATTTCTTTCGGAAGTTCTTCTACTTCTAATAAAGGATCTACATCATCAAATACATCTGATGTATAGGGTTCATCAAAATCAATATAGGTTTCCATTCTAATTTCTATAAAGAGTTCTTTTTATAAATTTTCTATTCCCACTTTCATCTAACGAAGAATAAATACTACAAGTATATAATCCATATACATGAGGTTTCTTTAATATAATATCCAACATATATTCAAAATCAAATATACCTCTTTGTAGTAATTTTAATACTTCTGTAAGTTCTTCGGAAGTTGGTTCTTTTCCTAACTCTTCTGTAATATATATATGAACTAAGTTAGTTGCTTCCTCAGAATTTAAAGATTTGTTATTAATTACTTTATTTATAGTGTTATATAAATCTTTCATTTATTTAAATGATATTTTAATACCTATAGCATTTAGAATCAGAATATTCTCCTATTGAAGATCTTTTTCCATCTCTCCAAAGATAGAAGTCCTTATATACTTCAAATATAGGATTTCCTTCTTCCGAATACATGAAAGTATTATAAAAGACTAATCCATATGGAATATCTCTATCTCCAAACATATTATATTCCTCACAATCTATTTCTGAACATACTGAATAATATCTAGCTTTATTTATTTCAATGAACCAAGCAATATATGGATTAGAGTCTTTATTTAATCTAATACTATCAAGTGCTAAATAGGATTTAAATTTAATATTTCCTTTTCCTGATATTGTATTTATATATCCTTTATGATTATTAAATAACTCTTCTCTAACATTATTAGATATAATATACTCAGAACCGTTACTTAATACACATCCTAATTTTATATTCTGTGTAGTTCCTAGAGCAATAGGTTGGATTTCTATAGATTGCAAGAAGTAATCTTTGTTATTTAAATACTTACATTTATTTTTAATATAAATCACAAGATCGTTAAAATCATAATCTTTGCTCTCTATATCTTCAAATAATATGGTTTGAGCATATTGACTAAATAAGTTATTAGTATCTACAGCAATAGTATCTAATTTAAGACTATCAAATCTATTTAATACATTTGGAATATATATATTTATAGGAGTATTAGTTATCGCTAAAGTATCCTTTCCGAATGTTACTATAGTAGATAAATTTTCTTTCACTGGAACTGTATATAAATCCATAGAAGAAAGTGTTTTAACTAACTCACTTTTATTCTTTTTATATATGTCTCCATTACATTTTGTTAATAAAAATACTAATGATATTAATGTTATAAAAATAAATATTTTCCTCATATTATTCAATACTTTCATATGTTTTTTCAAAAATATCCGGTTTACATGGATAAAATTCTCCATTTACTCCTTTAATAATATAATCTCCAAAAGAAGCTTTCATATCTCCTTCTAAAGTTTGAATACGTATATGTTTATCATTTTTAACAGTTTTTATATCATCGTCAGTTATAAAAACATTATATATAAACTTTAAACATTCTTCTATAGAATAATCATCATTTAAAAGTTGTATAGCTTCTACGATTATAGGCTTCTTTTTATACTTCATAAATTATGATTTAAATATTAGAGATAAAATAAATTATCTCTAATATAATTTATGTTTATTATTTTAAAGTTTTTAAATACTTTTTCTTTATATTTTCTTTTATAGTTAGAATCTTTTCACCACTCTTCCAAGCATTAAAATCTACGCATTCCTGTACAGTTTTATGCTTATATAAATAATCTAGTATAGCTTCCCATGTAGCCATACTTATTGTATTAGAATCTAAGTCATCATATTTTGCCCAATTAAATATCCATACAATATGATATTTTCTAAATAAGCATATTTGAATATAAGGATCCCATTCATGTCTAACTTCATCATATTTCCATTTCCATCCTAACCCTGAGAATCTTATACTTATAATAGGATTATAATAATCTCTTCTAATAGGAAGTCCAAAAAACCATAAATTTTTCTTAATTATAAGATGACATTTAGGTCTTTTAAATATTTTCCTAACTTTCCACCAATAATAAAGAGGATTATTATATTGATTAATAATCTTTATCTTTGACTTTATTGGATTCATAATCTAATGCTCTAGTAAGATAATTTATAGCTTCAAGTTCTCCATAAGTTAGATTAAATATTTTTTCATTTATAGCTATATCCCATCCCTCTCCATTAGTCCATTCGGTTATTTCTATAAAAGAAGACTTATTTTTTAAGTGATCATACTTTTGAAGATCATCATTGATCGATTTTCTACTGTCAATTTTCATATTCAATTATTATTTAATCCTCTTCATCATAATTATTATATATATCTTCTTCATATCTAATTGTTTTAAATACAGGTTGAGTTGGAATTCCACCTTCTGACATATTAAAATATGTAACAGTACCCATATGTCCAATAATATTAGACATATTCTTTATATAATCCAATTTAGTATTCCTATCTCCTACAGGTTTTGCTTTGAATCTTTTTCCAGATTTAGTCTCCATTACAAAACACATATCCTCTTCAGGTCTTAATCCTCGAATCCATCCAACAATAAGAAATTCTTCATCCTTATAGTCCTTAATCTTTATAGCTGCGCTAGTCTTCTTTCCATATCCATAATATGCGTCTAATCGTTTAATGACTACTCCTTCAAATCCTTCTGCTACATATTTCTTATTTAATTTATCGATTCCTAACCATCCAGAAATTGGAGTTTGTTCTACTAATTTTAAGTGAAACGATTTAGATATAATAGGTTCTAGTTCCTGCATTAATTCCCATCTATCCTCAAATTTCATTTTATCATCAGCGATATCGTATATCCAATATTGTAATTGGATAATATCTTGATATTTTTCAGGAGTAATTTCCTTAGTTCTAGCTAATCCAGAGATCTTTTGTAACGACCATCCGTGTTTATAAATTTCTCCATCTAACATTATATCCGGATACTTTTTAAATATCTCTATCATAGCAGGATCATTAATTAGATGTTCTGCTGCTATGTTGTAGTCTTTACCGCCCCTGGAACTTGTCCTAATCTCTCCATCCCTCTGATAGAAGATACACTTTACTCCATCCAATTTTCTTGAAGCTAAATATTCTTTATCAAAAGCTTTAGTAGCTACTTCCGTATATTTTTTACATCCCATTGGAATAGGAACATTATCGGCATTAGTTTTTATTAACGGAAGTTTTTCATTTATTTCTTCTTCTGATAACTTATCCAAAGGCTTTGTGAATAATTCTTCTACTTTCTTATATCCTTTATCTAAATACTTAGATATAGTAGAATTATATTCTAAATCTCCTTGTTGATGAACAGTTCTTTTAGCTTTACCTTCTGTAATAACTTTCTCAGGCTGTTCAATGAGTTTTCCTTTAAATAATCCAGTTTTTTTAAAGATTCTAAATTCATTAGGTATAGGGAGGTATTTAGCACTAGCATATACTACTCTAATTTTTCCTTTAGAATCTCTAGATATTAATTCATTCTTATACGTTGTTCTCATTAGATAGTAAAAGATTACATATAGTTGTAAAAGATGTTCCATTAGAAAGTTCTTCTAATATCTTTCTTTGAGTTGTTCCTTCCATTTCTACAGAAGTTATTACATCCATCCATTCTGGATATGTTTTTATTGTAAAGGAGTCTTTACTCATTCTAGAAAGATATTTAGCATAGAAATTACCTTTATAATATACTTCAGTTAAAACTCCGTTTACGTCTACTTCTATTTTTACTTTATTATATTCTTCAAAAGGCATTCCATATATAGTCTCATTAATAATTTTACGATAATTACAGAACATTTCCTCAGGAGTACTTTCTAAAGTTCCATCTTTAGTTATACGTATTTCTAAATCTTTGAACTTAATATAGAATCCTTCTAATTTCTGTGATCTAATCTGATTTGTGATATATAAAAGTTCAGTTTGAGTAGTTACAGTAGCGAGTAATTCTCCTTCTGGAGTATAAATCTCTACAGGAATATCTTTTGGAAAATTTAAGTCTATATTATAATCCATTTTAATTTAATAAATAAATGTTATTTTTAGTTCTAGACAATGCTACATATTGTAATTGTCTTAATTCCTCTTCATCTTTACATCTTAAAATATCTTTCATATCTATATAAACATTAGTAATCGAGCTTCCTTGGCTTTTATGTGTTGAAATAGCATATCCAGGCTTTAGTGTTGCTGATTTTATTAATCTCCCATCATAATATAAATCAATCGGGGATGCAAAGTATTGTTGTAACTTATAATATTTACTCCACAATGCTCCATATAATCTAGAATTTACTTTCTTGTCTACTTTTAGAGCAGTTAGTCTAGTTGTTTCAAATAAGGATATAAAAGAATTTAATATTTCAGGATCTATATATTTAGATATAATAAATACTTCTATATCATCTTCATATATAAAATCTCTTAAAGTTAATATAAATCCCTTTAATTCTAGAGGAAATATTTGAGATGGAGGTTTAATATAAGGCTTTACATCTTTTATTATATAATCTAGAGAGTTATATATTTTTCCAAAATAATCATCGGACTCAAAGTTATCATATCCAGTTAGAAATCCTCCAATATTATATTCTTCATTATTATTAAATAAAAGTTTATTAAGTACAGTATTATACTCATTTAATCTTTTATTTGTATATGTAAGAATTCTACATAAGTACGGATCTTCTTTACTAATAGCCTTCTTAAAATTCTTTCCAGCTTCGATTATAAAATCTTTTACATTGTTACAGTTATATAAAGATCCATAGTTGGACTTAAACTCTTTAAACCTACCAAAATGTGGAGATGTTCTTAATTCATCTAATAAATATAATAACGGAGCTTCATCTTTCTGTCGGTATATTTTGGTTAATTCTATTTTATTCTTTAAAGAGAATACTTTAGATATTTCTAAATCTTTAACTCCTCGTAGTTGTGCTGAATCACCTAGAAAAACTATCTTTACATTCCTTTTTGATACTAACTCTTTATCTATAAACTCGTATAAATCAGAGGTTATCATACTGCATTCATCTACTATTACTAATCTAGGAATTCTAGCTTTCCAATTATGTTTCAACCCACTTTGAAATTCTAATTCTTTAATATTTAATTGTTCAATTTCTAGATTAGGCTTTAACAACAATAACTGATGTAATGTTAATGTTTCAGTCTTAGTAAGTTTCTCTAGATTAATCCTAGCTTTATGAGTTGGAGCACATACTACATAATCATAACTATGGTTATCTAAATATGCTATTACTTGTGATATAACTGAAGTTTTACCTGTTCCAGCTTTTCCAGACAATAATAATTTATTATTATCAGTGTTGTCTTTGTTACTAATGTTTTTATTATTTATAAACTTAATAATTTTCTTAATTGCAGATAATTGTTCCCAAGATAATTCAAAATCCAGAGTATGGAATCCTTTTATTTCAGATTCCAACTCTTGATCTTCTTTTTCTTGTATTAAAGCACTTCCAAATTCAGAAAATATGTTATTTGCATTCTCCATTAGAACATAATCTCTTCATTTATATGTTTTATAGTATGTATTACTATGCTAGAAATATGATCAAAATCTTCTGACATCACTTCTATATAATTCATTAGATCTTGATCTACATTAAGATCATAGGAGAATACATTCTGTAATGTTTTAAAATTTAAATCTTGTTGGTAATTATATATACATCTAGAAGCTTTCCTAATAAGATCTATATTTTCTATTTCATCGAATAATATTTTACATCCTGATTTATTCGGAGTAGAAAATTCAATTCCTAATATTTCTAATATAAGCATCATTGTTTTCCAGTTGATCCAAATCCACCAATCCCTCTATTTGTTACATCTAAATCTTCTAAATTATCTACTTCTTCCCATTCACATGTCTCTACCTTTTGAAGAATTAATTGGCAAATTCTATCTCCTTCTGAGATATCTACAGGTTTATTCCATGAAGGATTTACTAAAATAGCTCCATAATTCCCTCTATAATCAAAATCTATAATCCCAATTGCATTTCCAAGAATCAATCCATCTTTAAGAGCTACTCCACTACGAATATGTAAAGTAATCATATAACCTTCCGGAATACTTGTATGAATATCTAAAGGAACTAAAACTCTTGACCCTGGCTGCATCGAGATAGATTTAATTTTTTTTGTTTCCGCATCTAAAGTATATACAACAGGACCATATTTAATTAAATCTTTTGGATCAATATTACTAAAGCTAGCCCTTGCGTCCATCCCTGCTGCCCCAGATGTTTTATATTTAGGTAGTTCGTTATTAGATTTATTATATATTTTTACTTTCATTTTTTCTTAGATTTCTTTGATACTGTTATAGTTTTATTTCCTTTTCTTTTTCCATCTCCTTCTTTTAATATTTCAAGTATTTTAAAAGTTTTATTAAACGTAGAAAAGTCTGCCCAATTATTAGTTTTAGGTAAATCAGTATATCTATATTTAATATTAGGTGATGATATATCCAAAATTTCTATATTATAATTACTACTTCCTCCTTCTACAAGTATAATATCTCCAATTTTGAGATCTTCTGCTAACATAGATAAAATATATTTATTCTTTATTATGTTCGTATTCTTTTACTTTAGATATAATAAATTCTTTGGTTAATTTATACAATCTACTTTCTGCATAAGAAAAATATAAATAATTCCCGTCGTCGTCTGTTAATTCAAATACTGGAAGTTCTCTAGCAGCATATTTATTTAATATAGCTCTTCCCTTTTTCTTATCCTTAGTATATGATATATCATAATAATTTATATTTAAATTCTCTATATCATTATCAGGAGGAAGAATATCGAAAGGATCGATATCAGATTCCAGACTATTATATATAAAATTTAATATCATGATTTAAAATATTTATATATAATCTTTAACTCACAACCTTTTAGTCCATCTTGATCTATATATTTAAGAGCAGTATCTTTATTATAAATAGCGTTAGTATTATACGCTCCAAACTCTTTTGTTATAGGATTGTAATAATTAGATAATTTAGGATTATATATAGCATAAAAAGATTTAATCATTATCGTCAGGATTTGGAATTAATAAAACTGGAAGTACTTCACATTCTTTCAATTCTTTTTTAATTATAACATTTTTAGCTTCATCTTCTGTATTATATAATGGAACTAATCCTCCAGTTCTAAATAGTTCACAGGTATCGTCCCAGTACAATCCGTTGCTTAAATTGTGAATAGTATATTTCATCAAACATCCTCCCCATTTATTACTTGAATATTTTCTATTTCTGGATCTAAACAAGAAGAGTCTATAAGTATTTCTTCATCGTAATCCCAGTATCCGGAACTAAATTTATCTATTGCTTTTTTTTCATTATCTGCATCGATATCTACATAAAATGTAGAATCACAAGATACTGTATAAGTAATTCTATATTTCATATACTTATTATATTTTAGTTATATCACATTGTCCTCCAGAACAAGCCTGAGCTCCTGTTGTATCTGCATCAATTAATACTTTTTTCCATTTAACTGTAGTCCAATCGATAGGAGTATAGTTTCTAGTTATATCACACCAATCATGATATAATTGTACATATTTAAGAGCTTCAATCATAGTACTATAATCTTCTCCGAAATATGTATCTCCGAACTTCTTCATTCTCCGCATTATATCTCTTTTAGTATTTAGATTTTTTATATTAGTAAATGCTGTTTTATCTAAATACTTCTGAATTTCTGCAATTGGAATTTCTATATCAGAATCTAAAATTTCATCTATGAATTCTTCTGTATATCCCAATATGGATAATACTTTAACCCAATTATTATATTGAATTGAATTAGCTTTTACCCATTCAGAATGAGGTTTATTTAAATAAGAGGGATCTTCTGCTACATTAAGTTCTTTAATAAATTCTTTAGCATCTTCAACAGTAGAATATAGTTTCTCCCCTTTATAATTAAATGTATCACAAGCTTTCCACAAATTCCCGAAAGTTTTTTCTGCATCTACGATTAGACCTGAGGCAAATATTACTCCGTCCCCATACATTTCCACTAATTCTTCTGGGATAAATACTTCTGAGTATGGAGGTTGTGTAAAAGTAATGTCTCCAGTTGAAGGAATAAATGATACTCCAGCAATAAAGTTTTTATTATTCCATACCCAATCTTTTACTCTATGCCAATCTTGATTTGGAACTATAACAGTATTAGATACATTATTACATACAGGATTAGTAGGATCTACCATTCCTGGAAGAATCCAGTTGTTATATAGTAATTTAATTACTTCTAATTGTTTAATTCCTAGTAATTCCGATTTGGTTTTAACGTTATCATCCGATTCTATTGCGAACATAATACAATTATCAGTATGATTATTAGACCAAACAGATTCTACTACTGCTTTAGGATTATATTTAGCGTATACTTTACCTGCTTCTTCTTCTTTATTAACCTGAACTCTCCGGATATATCTTTTCGCATGTTGACCATGACATCCGGGAGTGTTTCCAGTTAAGGTACTTATATTTCCATCCATTATATATTCTATATAAGACGCAACTCTTATATACGTTCTCTTATGAACTGCTATATGTCACCATATAGATTAGACTATATCATCATCCTATTTAAATAATAGGAGCACCGCGCTTCCAGTGTCATTAGCTTACACTGTACTCTATTTCTAGATAGTCGTTGAACCCGATTTAACTTGGCTGCTGATTAGGTTTATATAGAAATAAACCATTCCAGCAATTCACGGTGTTTATATTTAAATATTACTATTTAAATGCCCAATATTTTAGGCTTAATACAAGTAGTCCTAGATGCAGGATTAATTCTTAGTAAGTTAGCTATTTTGCTATTTTGTTCTTTAATAATCTCAGCTCCTTTACGCAGAATATTTTCATTTAATAATATATCAGGATTCATCATAATCCCGCTAATAGATACTCCAATTAATGGATCATTCTTAGCTAATTGCTCTGTTACTTCACCCAAGAAAGGGAAAGAATTATATGTAGCTTGAATTGTTCCAATAGTAGCAGCTGCTTTACATTGTTTATAGAATTTTTCTTCTGTTGTAGATTCTTTACCTGAGATAGAGATCAAATTACAAAACTGTATCCCGGTTTGTTTAGATACTCCATCAGGTTTCTGTATTTCTAGTACGGGTTTAAAACCAATCTCGAAGCATGGATTACATCCTATACCAGAATCAGACCTAAAGAAAAACCCAGGTTCTCCATATTCTTTAGTAGATTCAAAGATTTTATTAAATACTTCTTTATTATCATCACTTCTCTCCAAAGCAACAGAAGCATTATATCTTCCACGTTGAGGATTATCATAAAACCAATTACCTACTTTAGAATTATACATCTCCTCATCATTAGGAGAGAATAATATAGCTAAAGCAGACCTGCGCACACCACCCGAAAGTACACTGTCTGCACAGTGTGATAATATATCAGCACAGTTAAGTGGAGATAATCTTCTAGTAGTTTTATGAACATTACTAAGTAAAGAATCTATTTTATTTAAAGCATTTCTTAAACCATCAGGACCTGGAGCTATAAATCCGCCTGATATTAAACTTCCACTAGGTCTAATTTTAGAATAATCAAACTTAGGATAAGTTACGTTAGAATTAAAATAATATTGAACTAATCTACCAATAGCTAAACTCCAACTTTCAATACTGTCCCCGATTACATATTCTTCAACTGAGCTATTAAGTCTTTCAGGCATCATGGGAAGAATATTTACGTGTTTATATTCAACAGAACACCCTACTCCACAACCACATAACAGTAAATACTCAATTTGCTCAAATCTTTCTAGACTATCTATATACGTATATGAACAATTGAAGATTTTTTCATTCTTTCTTAAAATAGGATCGCCTCCGAATTGCAAAGCTCTCTGAGATCCATAAACATTTTTATTTTTATACTCCTCAAAGGCTTCTAATAAATCATTATTAAATTCTGCATTATTTAATACTTCTGGATATTTATCTTTAAGATGTTTTAAATGCATCTGTAATATTCTATCTACAGATTCCTCAAAGGTCTCTTTCCTTTTCAGATTAGAATTATATCTAGCATATTTAGATTGAAAAATAAATTCTCCTAAAGCATTAGATTGATCATTGTACATATTAAATTTCAAATAAATTATTTAAAAGTAAATTCTTTTCAAAAGGATTGACAACATCTTTATCATCCCTTAATAATTCAGTAAATGCGTTATATGCGGTAAATAATGAAACTTCCTCATCTTCCGGAATATAATACTCTGAGTCGGGATTTAAAACTAAATTTTTATATGCAGATATTGCAGTAGTTGGGGATAATTTAGCTTTTCCAAAATCACTTTTATACTCAGATTTAATACAAAAATCTACCCATTTGCCCAGAGTATTAGTCATATCTACTTTATCTCTAGATATAAATGTATTCTTTAATTTTTTAATCTTAACTCCTAAATCATCTGTTAAATTCATTAGGTTTTTAATGGGAGAAATATCATACATCTTTTGTGGCTCTAATACTTGTGTATTTAAATATGTAGCATTAAACACACAAAGATTTAAACACGCCATATTAATCCCTCCTCTAAAAATTTTTACTACTGGGACTTTACAATCTAATCCATAAATTAAAGATATTACTTGCTGATGATCTTCATACTCCCAATAGTTTTTAGGTAAAACTGCTTGAATATAAACCCTATTATACATTACATCTTTCTCTTCACCAATACTAATTTGTTTTGGTTCTTTTACTTTACAGATAAATTCATCTGTAAATTTACTCATAGATTGAAGAAAGGGATCTATATAATCCTTAGTAGAATAGAATTCTTTCTTTCCTATTTGTGTTGCTTTTCCTTTTAGTAATTGTTCTAATGTTACTTCCATATACTAATTTAATTATAAAAATAAATCTGAGTTTAAATGTTAATAAAGGTTAAAAACATATATATCATCTTTATATTCTGCTAGTGTAAAGTGTTCTATAATATAACTTCTATAATCTACATAGTCCTCTAATAGAGGATCGATAACTATATTAAGTTGCTTTGTGAACAATGTAAAATAATCCTCATCACATACTTTTCCTACATATTGTTCTAGACAATAATCTAAATCTTCTGTATCTAGGCTTGTTATACATCCAAGGACACGATATAGAATAAATGCAGCTACATCTTCTCCCCAACAATCATTGTAAAAAATAACAATATTTCTTAATTCCTTAATATCAACACCAAGTGGAGTTAAATCATCCATTATTAAGTATTTTAGGTCCTTTTCTGCGATATTCAAACATACAGAAAACTGTGTATTTGGAATATTATAAATTATCCCTTTGTAAGTATCTTTACACTCTTCAAATTTAAAAGATGTATCTATATGATTATTATTGCAAAACTCAAAAAAGTTATCATCATTGAGATAAATTAGAGGATGTTCAATTCCCTCATTTCTATTATATATAAATCCCTTTATTATTATTTAATTACTGTATATTTGGATTAAATAAATAACTTAAATTTTCAGTTTCTACTATATCCAAATCATTTAATATATCATCTACATTTATATAATTTATACAATCTGTATTTATGTTCTCTTTAAAAACTAGGTCTACTAAAGCTTTAATACTCTCTGTACTATGATTTAGCTCTAGAGCTCCTATAAATCGTTTAAGAGCTTTTGGATATTCTTCAAGTATATTTTCTATAAAATCCTCACTATAATATAAAATACTGATATATAAATCAAATTCATTAAGTTTTTTAGATAATGTAATAAAATCTACTACATCCCAAAGATTCATGCAGTAATCTTTTAAAAAGTTTCTAAATTCTTTAGAGGTTATATCAGATATACATACAGAATAATCAGAATCCTCAATAGCATAAGTAAGATCCCAATTTGCATCAGTATAACTATTTAAATCGATATCATTTTTCTTACAAAATTCACGAACTTCCTGAGGATTATCTAAATATAATATAGGAGTTTTAGAAGAATCCTCTGATAAAAATATAAATGCATTCATTGTGTTTATTGTATTTATTTTTCGAATATATATTCCGTATTATTAAAGTTAATAGCTAAGTAATTATTTTCAATAAAATCTTTAAAATTTATATAGAATGGATATAGAGGAATACTTTCTATATAAGTTCCATATATATCTTTATAGATATCTATATAATCAGAATTAGAATTACACTCCTGTAAAAAATATTTTAATCCATCTTCAAGATCTACTATCCTTCTAGGATTATTAAAATAATATAAACAACAAATAAATAACTCATAATCATTTAAAGTTGTTGCCAATTTAAGAATATTTAAAAATTCTTTAAGAGTCATTCTAGTATTTAAAAATAATTTACGTAGTTCTGGAGAGCATTCTATATAGAATCCGTCTGCACCATAATCTAAAACAATACATTCAGTAACTTTACTTTCTCTAAATAATAATATATCTGGATTATGAATATTATTATAACAATAAGTATTTACTTCCTGAATATTATTTATATTAATATATTCTCTTGTATCAAATGTTGCAAGAAATCCTTTCATTACTCCTTAATTACTCCAGTTGTGATATGAGTGTCAAATACCTCCATAAATGCTACACCCCATTTAGTTTTTCCAAAATTAGCAGCTATATAATTAGAAGATCCATATAAACTTGGAACAGAAATATATTGAAACCTTCTAGATTCAGTAATAGCATATTGATGTAAATCCCCCTTCACTATATAAATGTTATCTTTAAATTTTAATCCAGAGTCATAGATAAAATCATTGAACCAGTTGATAGTTCTATCATTTAAGACTAGAGGCATTCCTTTAAACTGGGAATCGCTATCTTTACCATGCATGAATAGTATAGAATTATTTCCAACATCAAATTTATCAATTGGAAGATCGGAAATATAAGATTCTATATTTAATTGCTCTAATTTAGAGGCAAGAACAATATTATTTAGCCATCCCCAGTCACCGTCATGATTTGAATCTCCAATACAAATATATTTAATATGAGAATTTTCTACATAATCAAGTAATTTATTAAAGAACTCTAACATAACATCTAAATACATCTTAGATTGTTCTTTTGGAGTAATAGTAGTAGGTAATTCATGACCTCTAACAGTTTCACCTTTATAAGAATCTACACTATCTCCTAAATTACAGATAATTAAATTATCAAATAATTTATTAATAATAAAATTATATACTTTATCTAATCTCCTACTAATTTCTTCTTTATTATAATCTTCCAATTGTATAAATCCATATTTAGGATTATAAGCTCCAATATGCATATCAGATAAGAATATAACTAACGTATTAGTATATTCATTAGCATCGGAATATAAAGGCATTATAGGAGTATTATATTTAACAGGAATTCTAAGTAAATCCTTAACGAATGTTTCTTTATCCCTATACTTGTTAAGTTCCTTAGTTAATTCTAAGATATATTTATTCTTATCTTGTATCTCATCTCTATCAGCGTTCTTAGAAGCAGAATGTAATTTTAAATCTAATAACATCCTTTCTAATTCCTCTTTACTCTTACTTTCTGCAATATGTGGAGCAAAAGGGTAACAATCTTTAGTAATCTGAAATGCTCTTAAAATCTTCTTTAATTGAATCAAATCATATTGTGGGAATTTCTCAGACAATTTCCTAGCTGATAAATTATATCCTCTATTAGAATATCCAACATAAATATCCTGCATTTCAGATAATGTGAGAGTACCTTCAAAAGATTCTTTATCTCTAATAAGGATTCTAAATTCATAATGTATTACTTTACCTTCTTCATCTCTTACAGATGAACCAACAATTCTACTTTCGAAAGATTCATCAGTAGTAGCATCATATACAATTTTTCTATCCTTAACTTTATTTAATTGTTTCTGAGGAGTCTTCTTCACTCCAGAGTTTTGACAAAGTATTTTATATGTGAATCTAAATGTATCTAAATCAAATTGTGGTGGAGTTAAATCCTGATAGTTTTTATATAATCTATTATATAACTTTTCTTGAATATTATCGAATTTATATTCACTTTCTACATCATCAAATGTAAAAATATCGTTATTTACTCTACTTGAGATGGATTCTAAGATCGATTTAGATAATTCTAGTTTCATATTTAATCACGGCTTTAAGTAGCAACACTGTTAAAATTATTACTGTTATGTTTTTAAAAATAAAGGGTGTAATAAATTAATATTACACCCTTCTGATTGATTATATATTTATATAAATATTTTATTATATTTAAGATTATTCTTTAACTAATCCAAATACATAAAATTCTCCTTGTTTAGTAGTAATTGACGGAGTATAAACACCTGCACACAAGATTTCTCCGTTCTTAGAAGCTTCATCCTCAACAACTTCTTTAGTCTTTCTTACTACATAATTACGTTTATTTTGAGCAATCAATTCACGCATTTTACGTTCGGCATCAGCCTTATTAACAGCAGATTGATCTACAGGCATACCAATTGATTCAATTGATTTAAATTTACCTTCTTTATCTAAGTTAAATTCTGCTTCACAAACATTATATACGGTTTCCCATTTAGTCTTACCTTCTTTCTTGAAGTTTACAATTTTATAAGGTTTCGTACGAGTATCAGCTACAGGAGAAGTTTTCTGAATATAAGCACCAGCTCCAGTAATCATATGTTTGTTGCTGATGAAGTTCTCAGCGAATGCTCGGAAATCATCTGAACCAAAAGTAGGTTCTCCAGCAGCACGCCATTTCGCAGTTGCATTTTGATTAATTTCTAACGGAAGTTCACACATTGCTTCTTCTTTACTAAATCCTTTTACATTGGTCATAAACAATTTTGCCATAATTCTAAAATTTTTATAGGTTAATAAATATTTAAGTTGTTATATTTTCCCTCAATTTGATAGTACAAAGATAAGGGGATTTTTAATGTTATCAAAATAGTAATCACTAAAAATTTATTAATAATTTCTAGTGAGGTATTGTTTTTATCTAAAGTAGTGATACTCCTATATTAAAATGGAAGTAATTTATCTAATACATTATTTATCTTAGATTTACATTCCTCAAGATTCTTTGCTCCACATAGATTTACTTTTTTACAATCTGTGATAGCTTTACATAAAGGTAAAAAATTCTCCATCCATGAATCATCATAGGCAGATATAGTATCCTTTAAAAATGCTTTAGTAAACTTCTCTATAGAAACATCCGGATGCTTCTCAGCATATTTTCTATATACAGCAATAAGTATAGATATTAAAGCTGTAACAGCATCTAAAGAGTCTACAGCTAGAGAACCAATACATAAAACCTTTTTAAAAAATCTTTCTTTTTCTTCTTGAGTTAAGTTATTAAACTGATTAACTAAATCTTGCACTATTTGTTCTGATATTAAAACATCATCTCTATATGGGATCATGATAATATTTTTTCTTTATTATATTCAGCATAAGCTGCGTATGATAGTAAGGTTTTAAATTCCTTCAATCCTTTAAGTAACCACTTATTTGGAATTTTAAATACTGTACTAGAATAATTTGGAATAGTTTGTACTGATATAATATTTAAATATGATTTAGATACCTTATAATCTTCTCTATTTAAATAAGATAATAACATCCAATAATACATTGCTAATTGACGATAATAATGGTAATGTTGAAAGGAGCCCTCAACAAATTCTCCAGTTTCATTTACTATAGATCCTGGGAATAAATACCATGGTTTCAATTTTGTTATCATAAAGGCTTTTTATCCTTTATTTCTATATCTTGTTATTCGATATAGTTCAGCGTACATTTTCACCCTTTAAGGTGGCAGCCACTCTTGGAAGGATTATATTTATTCACCTTCTACGCGTTACGATGATTCAGAGCCTTTCGTAATCTCTGAATTTATCTCGGTATTTACATTTCAGTATCCACCGATATTGGCCACTGCGGAACACTCGATTTCTCTAAGTGTGGGGCAATATAATTTTTATAAATATTGTATTTTCTATCTAGATAAATAGTAGCGTTATTATAAATGTAATAAAGAAAATCTTTTGCCTTTTTTCCAGATCCATATAAATTCCATAAATTTTGTTGTGACTGAAAAAGACAAATTAAACTTGATTTATTTCTTAATTCTTGTAAAAAAGCTTCTGTTCCAACTATAGAAACTATCGGAATATAAATAGTGGCATTAATTGTTTTTCTATACTTTTTTTTATAACTGACACAGCCATCTCCATCAAAATATCCTCTAATATAATGTCTTATTAAATCGGAATTTGCAAAAAACTGGTCTTTTAAAAAGGTACAGTCAAAAGATTTAGAAGCAGTAAATCCATATTTTTGTAATACTTGCTTTACATGAGCGTTTCCTAAATCACATCTATATATTCCAGCATATTCGTTATTCTTAAATTTAACATGTTGAGGACATTTAAGAAATGTGGCATATTTTTCTACATGATGCTTATCTATACTAGCTAGACTAATTCCAAATGTATTATCTCTACTATAAATATACCCATCAGCAGTTAAAAATCCTAGCCAATATGCTTTTTCTTCAGTATCTATAACATCAAAGACATGTTCATCAAAATGGATTTTTTTAGGGTATCTTACAACAGGAAGATTTAATCTAATTAAATTGTCTTTTATAGACGTATCGGAAATATCATACTTTAATGCCAGTTGATGAATATTAGGTTCTTCACCAGCATTAAGAATATTTTTATATTCCTCTACTGCAAGTTTAATATGCACAACACTTTTTGGAGATACTCCTTTTCCTAAATAATATCCTTTATCTTCTAACGCTTTTCTAATTTCTTTATTAGGAATTTTATATTTTTTACTTAACTCACAAATTCCTATAAATAAAACAAATAAAATACAATAAAAAAATTTTACTCACCTGTAGTTTTTAAATCATTTAGATTTAATAAACCCTCATCTATATTTAAATTCCAATTATCTATCTTAGCTTTTAACTTTAACAAAATACTTACTTCTTCTGCATTTGGATCAGAAGTACTATTAGGGAAGGTTACTACTATTTCCATCACTATAGTATCCTCATTCTTATTTAAATATTGATCCAGAGAGAACTCATCAGGTTTTAGTAGATTCATTGCATCTGTGTTTCTTCTTATAGATTCTACACATTTAAGACATGTTTCTCTAGTCCTTTTATCTAGGATAATTTGTTCTTTTCCATAAGGAACATCTTTATTAGCTCTAAGAAAAAGGTAGTATTCTAATCCAGAGGAAATCAATTTAGAGATTTTATTTCCATTTAATTGTCCCACGTAATAAGACACATCCTCAGATGCTTGTTCTATAGATTTGGATATACTATACCCTTTACATCTATATTTAAATATAGATTCTACCATCTTACCAGCTTTGGCAGAAGGTTTTGTATAATCATTTAACTCAAACTCCTCTGGCTGCAAGATTAATTCATGTATGGAAGTCATTTTTGTTATCCTTTAGGCTTTTTATCCTAAAGTTCTATAACTTCTTATTTAGTTATAGATCAGCGTACATTTTCACCCTTAGGGTGCAGGACACTCTTGGAGAGATTATATTTGTTCACTCTCTACGCGTTACGATGATTCAGAGCCTTTCGTAATCTCTGAATTTATCACGGGATTGGCATCACAGCTTTCCCCGTTATTGCCCTGTGATAATCTATTACATTCCTGTAATGACGGCACTAAAAAACTTTTTATCATTTCTTCTACTTCACTATCATTTTTATTATATGGTAATTCTAGCAAACAATAATTATTTTCTTTACATAAGGTTCTTAATTCCTCATCTCTTACACATTGTTTAATAAAACTTTCTTCTCCACCAAAATGGACTATTGGGAAATAATGTTGTCTTCCATTATACTCAATTATAAATATTTTATTGTTCAATTCTAGATAAAAATCAACCTTGAATAGTCTGTGATTATTTCTTATCACCTTTTGTCTAACAAAAGGCATGCTCAAACTTTGCAATATCTTGTTCACGAACGCTTCTCCGTGTGATTCTTTACAGAATGGACATCCACATTTAAAATCTATATGTACAGAAGGAAGTTGCTCAAAATATCCATGTTTGGGACAAATAATAGTTACTCGATCTTTCCATTGGGAAAACTCTGTTTTACTATAATCATATTTGTCACCATGTATTTCTTTTGCATGTTGTATAAATTCTTCTGTGGTCCAGTTTTTTCTGAAAGCACATTTAGGACATTCTTGTCCAGATAAGTGTTTATTAGGGGATTGCCAAAATTCTCCGTGAGTAGGGCATATTATACATAATTTAGTATTAAAATTAATATACTCTGCTTTTGAATAATCATACTTATTCCTATGAATAATAGATGCTCTAGATACAAACTCATCTTTCGTTAATTTTCTGAGTTCGTTATTCCTTTTAGAAGAACAATGCTTACATCCAAATCTTAGGATATTAGAGCTAGTAGTCTCTCTAATATTCCCGCAATCTTTACACTTGACCTTTACATGCTGCTGATCTTGAAAGTCTACAAGTTCGTATTTATCCTTATCTAGTTTATCTAAAAAATTTTTTAAAGAAAGTTCTTTACGTGCTTTGTTTACTTGGCACTTGGGACATCCATGTTTAGATGCTTTTACAGACCTAGTAACAGCTTCCCATTCATGCCCACAAAGATTACACCTATGTAATATTTTATTATTTGCTCCAGTATATTCTCCAATTATATCTATAAAAGGAAAAACTTCGTGAAGTTCTCTTTCTATTTCTAACGTTGATTTTATTTTTGTAACATTTTAAAATCAAAGAAACAAGTAAATAGAAATTTATTTATAAAAAATTATTTTATATTTTGCACCTATGTCCATACTTCTTGTAGAGAATTGTTTTAGTCCTTCAAGATAGGTTTTAAAAGACCCTTCCTCATCCGGATTAATAAGTTTAAGCTTGGAGTTAGATATATATCCAGAATAAGCCTTAGAGAAATAAATATCATCTGTTATATCTAGAGTGTTTATTGATACTATTTTTATCTTAAATTTAGATAATACTTCCTTAGATATCAGTTCTTCTTTTTTGCGGTACTCCATTTATAGTTTCATATATAATAATGTCTGGAATAATCCTTCTTAAATCAAATATAAACTTTCTTCCACATTGAAAATTTTCAATTGTATAATATTCTATAGATAGGCTAAATCCAAAATCAGTAGTTAAGACATGAAAGCTTATAGAATCTAGTATATTTTCATTCCCCAATAAATCTTTAAGTATTTCATTAAGGATAGATTCATATATATCTCCTAAAGCACTGTCTGTAGAATTTTTAATAGCATTTATAATATAATACTCTGGTACAAATAATTCTTCTTTATAATTCTTATAGAGATGGTTTATAAGTTTTAAAAATACCTCTGTCTCATCAGAAGTACTACATGCATTAAGACATTTTAAAATAGTAGTATCTAAATGGGTTTTATAATTGTCAATATTCATTTTCTGTAATTAAATCGATATAATCAAAATACTCTGGAAGTATTTCTTCTAGAGCTTTTATTATTTCATCTCTAGATTCTTTATTTAAAGTGATGATAACAATATTTTGAAGAATTTCTGGAGTTATTATTATATCTTTAAACTTTCTATTATTTTCTCCGAAGTAAACATCTAAATATTCAAAGATAATATTCCTGAATAAATTTCTATCAAATAAATCCATTATATCTACTACATCAGTAGGATGTGTATAGTATGTTATTGTGGATTGATTTAATCCATATGCAATATTTAAATAATTCTGCTCCTTAAATTTATGATTAGTTTTATTTATAGATAGTAATAACCATCCATAGTGACAATTATAGTAAGCTAATTGTTTGTATAGTTTATCAACTTCTACTTGTTCAAGTTTCGAAACTTCCATAAGATTAAATTATAGTATTTAATATTTATTATATTCTTCGTATTTATTATATATATCCCCATAATTTAGAGAATTAATTCTAAGAGGAGTATTATAATGTTTATTTTCTGGAGTGGTTAATAATAATGTAAATATTCCTGATTTATTACATTCTGTAAAATTAGTTATAGAATCTTCAATAAATACATCACATTTCCCTTTAATTAATCTAGATTTATTTCCAGAGTAACATACCATTTGATAGATAGGCTTATTGGGAAGATTATTTTTAATTATCCATTCTTTAGTATATGATTTAGAATTAATTCTTTTAGTACAATAAGCAACTATAGGGAAATTAATATCTCTTAATTTAGGAACGGTTGTCCAAAATTTCTTATTATTCCTTAAATTGTATACGTTTTTTAATATTGTATACTCTTGTAATCTAGATGGATATGTATCTACATTAAACCATTTTTTATAATGTCCCATAAAATCTGCAACTATTCCATCTATATCACAGATGATTTTTAAATCTTTCATAAATTACTTTAAATCTTTCTCTATGTATTAAATATTTGTTATTCTTCTACTGAATTTTTTAGGAGATGTTTTAAAGAATTAGTATATATTTTTATTAGGTCAAGACAATGTATTATCTCTAAGGTATTAAAAACACTATCATGATATTTGTTTCTAAAATTAGAAATACTATGTAAAGCAGCATCTATATCAACTATACATTCTTCTAATTCTATTTTTTGTACTTTATCCATTTAAATATAACCTTTTCGTATTTTCTATTAAGTCGAAAGTTTTTAAACTTCCATATTTAGAATAAAAATCTGATATATCTTTAGCCTTATATCTCCTCGGAATATATATAGGAAGTATATCAGAAAATTTCTTTCTAATTTTATTCATATTACTAATCCCAGCTAAATCAGAATCATAAAACAAGAATATTTTCTTAAATCTTTCTTTTAATTTAGAATATAAAACATCACTCACAAACTGATTTTCTGAATTAGGTGCAATTGCGGGTATTCCAAGTTCATATAAACACATAACATCTTTAAGGGATTTAGTTATTACTAAATATTCTCCATTCTTCGGCATGTTATGAATACCTTGAATTATACTTTTCTTATAATTAGTTATGAAGCGATATTTTTTATTCATCGGGTAGTAAATTTTCCACAATTGCTTCTCTTTATCCTTAGTGGGATAGTAATACCCAAACTGAAACTTTTTAGAGGTGCTAAATGAGAATATTTCATTATTTAAATACACTAGTTCTAGGGAGAACACAAAGAATTTCTTTAAAGTATTTAGACTTATTCCAAATTTTCCCCACCATTTTAATTCCTCTTCCGTAAAATCCTTAACTTTAACTTTAATAATAGATCCCTCTGTTTTTTCAAATTTCGAATTAGTATATTCTTTTATACAAGATTTATTAACTGGAAAGTTAATATTTTTTCTTATCCCAAAGTCATTAGCAATAATTGCTAACGCTTTAGAATAAGAAACATTATATTTATACTTAACTACCTCAATAAAATTTCCATAAAAATCGCCCCTAAAATCTTTAAATACCAATCTTCCTGCACTATCTCTAAAAAATGCACATGTAGGAGTATTATCTTTTCTAAGTGGGGATTTAAATAATCCTTTTTTAACTGGAATTCCCAAATAATGTTCCATATAAGTTTCTTCTGAATTATATCTAAGTAATAATTCTTGAGTTAACTTCTCAGAGAACACGGAATCGTAATCAGCTATTAAAGGACTAGAAACATCTACTTTACTGAGGTTAACTCCCATTACAGAGTCATATTTTCAAAATCTTCCATATTAATATCCGAAATTTCCTCCGGATTAGAAGAAATTAATTCTTCTGTGGAAGTAGCAGTTCCAGAAGCAGCTTCTTCTCTAGCTTTAATCTTCTTGATTTCAGAAGCAGTAAATGCAATATCTCTATCTTGTTGTTTCAAAATTTCTACATTGCCGATAAAGTTATTGTTTATATACGCATTTCCTTCTTTATCTACTGCTGCAAAGAAAGGAAGACTGGCAAATCCTGAGCTATTCTTAATTAATTTAAGTTTACACCATACAGGAGTCTTTTGTTTAATAACAGCTTGGAGAATTGCAACCATCGAATCCCGGAATTGTTTCCAGCTCTTCATTTCAAGTTTTACTTCTCCTTTAATTAGTTTTTCATTATATTTAGGTGCGAAGTGTTCAATATAACACCGGAACTTTAATACTGCGGAATCATACATAGACGCAGAAGTTCCCCATCCGAATGTTTTTCTTTCAATAGAGTCTTGTGTTAATTCAAAGGTTCTATCTTCAAAAGTTGCTCCATTTTCATCCTCAAATACTACGTTGATAGTATCTACTTCCCTTCCATCTTTTAATTTTTGTCTATCAGCTTTCGCTTCTTTTAATTTAACAATATGAATTTTATCACCTTGTAAATAACTTCCTTTAGCTAATGTGTGTTCTCCTGCGTTGTTAAAATCTGCTCCAAAATTTAGTGCCATAATGTTTAAATAAATTAATTAGTTAAATTAAAAAGTGTTTCATCATCTAGATTTATTTCTTCTAATCCCTCTAAATCTAAGTTTTTAAGATCTGTTGGAATTTCATAATCTCCCTCATCTTCCAAAGTAACTTCAAAAGGAGTTTTTAATTCCCTTGTATAAGTTTTCTTTGTATCATCTTCTGATTCGTTAGAATCAAAAGTTACAATATCTTTATTAGATTTAATAACTTTATCATCTGCTTTAACTTCTTTATCTCCAATTAATTTACATGTTTTAGAATTTTCGGAAGTTTCCTCAAATCTAAATTTTGTACCATAGATTAATAACTGTTCTCTCTGTTTTCCTCTATAAGAAAGAGTAAGACTTTTAGTTAATTTATTTCCAGATTCTGGATCCGCAAAAACTTCTGATTTAGCAATTACTGGAAAGTAAATACCATTCTCTTCTTTAAAAGAGACTAGTAATCTATCTCCTGGTTCAGCATTAATTATATCTAATAACTTCTGAGTTAATACTAGTTTATTATCTTCCAGAACTATTGTATCCTGATCTTTTTTAGATTTAGATCTTTTAGGAGTTACTACAGCAATAGTTTTAGAAGCTGCTTCTTCAAAAGAGTCGGATGGTTTATTAATCCTAACTCCAGTAACTTTTAAATTATCCGATAGAGTAACTATAAGATTAAGTTCTATTTCCATTTTATAATTCTATATTTGAAAGTTTATCTACTTCAGATTCCTCTTCAGATATGTTAGAATTTTCAGATTGATCTTCCTTATCTAAAATATCTGTAACATTAATCTGGGGAGTAGTAACTACATCTTCTCCACTATAAGGTTCGGAAGAATAAATACGATCCCAATGAGGTATTAATTCCCCATTTCGATTCTCGATTAATACAAACTTCTTACCATCTAATCTAGGAACTCTACATTTACATTCTGCTGCAAGCTGTTTTATATCAAAAGTAATAATAGTATTATCATTTATATCCCTATATAAATATCCAGCTCCATCATATCTAGATGCAATAATATCAGATAATTTTCCAGCTAAATCAATATCTTTTATAGTTAATTCATTTTCATTTATTTTCGCATCTTTTGAATGACATACTAGAATAATTCTTTTACATACTTGTTGTAATAATCCGATTACTGCTAAATATGAATCTCTCATATACTTTTGGCCTAACCCAAAAGGTAAACTATATACATCAGTTACTTTTAGTTGTTCTGGATTCTTTTCTGGATTATATGCATTAGATTTCTTCCACAAACTTAAGGCGTATGGTTGTAGAATTTCCTCTAAAGAAGTTAAAGTATCTAGAGTTATATATTTATAAGGACATCCTGCTGCCTTAACTTGTTTACATACTTCTAATATATCTTTAACTGAAGAAACATCTACTTTTAATGCTTCAATATACGCTGTTCCCTTTTCTGTATCTAGTATTAGATTATTATCTAATAAACTTAGAGCCGTAGATTTCCCGGATTTTGGCTTCGAGAATATAACTAATACCCTAGGTTCAGTTTCTGTTGGTTGTATTTTACTTGTTGGTAATACTATAGCCATTTATACATTAAAATTAAATTCAAGTACTTCATCTTCTTCATCTTCTTTAATATTATCATCTAATTCTTCTTTTTTCTGTTGTTGATTATCAAATTCCTCAAATAAATAATCCATTTTCAGAACTCTATCATAATCAAATCTCTTCCCATCTTCTGGAGGGTTTAATTCTTTAAAATATCCTATACTTCCTTGGAAAATACAACCCTCAACAACATCAGACTGTCCAAATCGTCCTTTAAGCAATTGGATCAATCTAAAATTGTCTCTAAGTTTCTTAATATCAAATCCTTCACACTTCGCCTTCTTCTCCCTAAATGGATGATATACACCAATAACAATTTCTGCCGCTTGTGTCATATCAGCAGTGTCTTGGGCATCCTGTAATTCTAGATAATTATGTTCGGAATTTCTTCTATCCATAGATTTAAATTGTCTATTAGCTTGTTGAACAGCACATATTGTCATATCACATAAATTACGATAATAAATAAAATGCTTAGCTGTTTCATCTATCTCATGTTTAATTCCCGAACCATTATTCTTTAATAGTTTACAGTGATCTAATACTGTTATTAAATATTGATTATTATCATTCTTTATATACCTCTCACCATTGTCATCTGTTTCAAATCTCCCAAAATATCCAGCCCATGCTCTGAGGATATTATATACTCCAGTGGAATTTAAAGGAGTATCGTAGATGGTTAATTTATCATCTACTTTTAATAACCACTCCCGTGCATCATAGATATATTTAAGCTTTTCATCAGAGATTGTTTTATTTAAAGAGAATATTTCAGAATAACTAATATCAATATGGTATTTATCAAGGATATAAAGAGAAAGAAGTTTAGCAAGAAGTACCTCTTTTGACATTTCAAAGCTTAATGCAAGAATATTTACTGGTATTTCTGGATGTTCTAAGGAATAGACTAAAGGTTTATAGATATACATAAATATGGCTGTAGAACTCTTTCCGGCGCCTGAGTCCGCGATAATAACAGACATAAAGCGCCTTTGTATTCCATATATGTATTTATCTAATTTAGGAAACCCTGAAGGTATACCCATATTATTCCCTTTCTTCCCTTCCTCTACTTTTTGATAAAAAGAATCAATTAAATTCATATAAGAGTATTTATATCCACCGATCCCATACCCTTATCCCTAGCCTCTTTTAAAGCAATCCATGATTGGTTAATAACGAATGTAGAAATCCCCATTTTTATCATATCATTTTCTTTTCCCCATTGCAGCAGGTCAATTATTTCTCTATGTAATGTTGGATTCCATTTGATAGTCTTTCCGTAAAAGAAAAAGAAATCTTCCATAGATCCGAAATGATTTCCGGTCGTTATACTACGAGCATTTACAGGAGAATTATTAATGTATATAAAACTTGGGTATTCTAGGAACAATTCCTTCCCTAATTCCCCAGAATGTTTTAAATAAGACTTAATAAAATTAGCAGTGAATGGAATATCTAATGGATATGTTTTCTTATCTTCACCTTTTACATAATTAAACTGTAAATCATCTATCTCAAAATGATCTCCTTTTTTAATATTCATCTTTTTTAATACTCCTTTAGATTGGAGAGATTCAATTATATCATATTTAAATCCACCTATAATTTTACTATATCGTTCTAAAGGATCTATCCTTCCCTCAGGATATTGAGCGAGAAATAATAATTGTATAATCCACCATTCCTCGGCTGATAGATTATATTGTGTCATTAGATCTAATTCACGATCTAATGAGATTGAGATTTTTTCCATTAATGTTTGTTTATATTGTTATACAATATAACACAAACAAGCACGGTTAATTCTAGTTTATTAGATGTTACGTGAATGGAATAGTGTTAGTTTAATTCTTCTATAAGATCTATATATTGTTCTCCAATTGCGTTTGGTTCTATATCAACTATATTAGCAAGCTCAACTAAATCATAAGCATTATAAAAGTTACCAATATCTTCAACTATATTTGTAGCATTTCTATTTATATAGCCCTTATTTATGAAACATTTAATTTCTTCTTCGGACTCTGCATACACAGTAGTTGAGACTTTTACATCACAAGGAATGGTTAACGATATATCGTAATATGGCATAAATCAATCTGAAATTTCTGTTATAGATTCAAGATCCTCATATATAACTGGTTCATCATAGTATGTATCTACGGTAGTAGATATCTCTACAAGATCTTCTATACAATTATAATATGCAATATCCCCAAATTCTCCTTGTTTAGGATCTCTATCTATACACATATCATATTTGAAAAGCTCCTTAATCTCATCTTTTGATTCGGCATATACTTCAATTTCTTTAACTTGTGTACATGGTACATTCATTAATATTTTATAATATGGCATAATATTTAAATTTTACAATTTTTACATCTAGTACGTACTCATCCATTTTTAGTATGTGTAGTTACATCTATAGGAAATCCACATGCCTCACATATTTTCGTGGATGATTCTTCCGCTTTGTCATTTTCATCGAGAATATCAAGTATTTCACATAAACTAGTAGCTAAGACACTTAGTTCTATAGTATCTATCAAAGTACGTATCTTTTTTGCAATATCCTGTTCTATAATCATGTAACTAAAAGTCTGTACATTTTTAGAGATTGTAAAAAAGATTACATTAGTCTTTTTATAAAAACTAATAATATACTTTGTAATATCAGAAGAAGATGTTTTTAATATAAATCTCTCACCATCATCTTCCAATGAGAATTTATGAGGATCTAATCTCAATAAATTCTTTAATACTACTTTTGGGGATAAATCTTTCATAATCAATAATTAAAAATCATTTCTGGCCCTTCTATTCTTTCTTCAAGAATTTCTTCACCATCTAAAACTCTTTGTAGCATTTTTTCAGTAATTGTTATATAATCATTATCTAAAGTACTTAATTTATACCAAGCTTCTTCCATAGTATTTTTAATCACAAATGTGAAAATTTTACCCTCATCTTTTATTAACTTTAATCTATTTTCTTTCAATATATTAGATGAATTATTACATGTAATAATCTCCACATCAAATTGTGCATTTATCTCATGAGAGATATCATTTACAGCAGAAACTAGTATTGGACTTGGAAATCTAATATACTTTAATGCTTCAAATTTCTGCTTATCAGATAATTTACTATTATACTGAATATCCCCATATTTATATGATTCTTCTATAGTTGGAGAGAATATAATTACTCTTTTAAATTTATTATATTCTAAAATCTTTTCAGTTAATTCTCTTTTCTTCGGATGAAAAAATACAAAATTCTTCCTCCATTTAAGCTCTCTATAAACTCCAAAAGTACAAGCATTAACTAATTCGATTTTACAATTTTTTAATTTACTAAATTCCTCTCTCGCTTTCTTAGATGATAAACAATTCATTGCTAGAGTAAGATCATAGTTAAATAGTTTCATATATTTATAGAATTTCTGATCATGCTCTTTATATAAATCTAAATCATCTACATTTATAATAACTTTATACTCTTTATAATTATTAATCCATTTATTAGATATTGCTTCCTCTTTAGTAATTTCTCCAACAATTGGAAGAGATTTTAAATAATTTAAATCGTAAAAAGAAGTTATAGATAATAAGAATTTATAAGGAATCTTTAAAATACTGTATAAACTTTTCTCATTAGTTACATCATCAATTATCAAGAATGGGAATTTAGTAAAGGTAGATAAATTACTTAATATATAAGAAATACTATAAGCTTTACATTTATTATATAACTTCTGAGTATATAACCACATATTCCATTGATAAGAAGAAGAATAGTTTTGAGTTATAATAAATACCTCAGAAGAAGGATTTTTATTTAAGAAAAGCTCTAATACTTTAGATACTAATAACTGTTTCCCGAATTGATTAGGAAGAATTATCCTTCCTTTTCCATTATTTTTTCTCCAGAGTTCTACTAACTCTTTTATTCTATCTTCTTTTTTCATTACATTTGATTAGTGGTAATTAATTCAAATCCAAAAATACATGTATTATCTTTGCAGTATTTAGGGTCTTTTAAGATATATATAATTTTTATGATACATTCTCGATCAGTATATTCTCCATTATAGTATTCTCTTAAAAGAACTAAATCTCCAAGTCTAAATGTTCTATCTGTAATATCTCTTACTTCAAACCTTTTATCTTTATAGAGGATATCATTATAAAATTTTGGTAGTATTTTTAATTCTATCATATTACATTATTTAATATATTGTCCTCTTCTATTCCACTCTATTTCATCTCCAGCTATATTAGCTATTATATTCCTAATAAAATCTTCTGGACCTTTTTCATGTTCTATAAATTTGTTCAGGATTTGGATTATTAATAATCCTATCGTTTTTAATTCTTCCTGATTTCTAAGAACTTGATCGAGTTTTAGGGATAATCCTTCATTAGTAGTCATATGATTAGTTTATATTTAATCATGAATCCAAAAATCTCCTATATCGCAAGTAGCGTTTAGGGGAGCATTTGGACAAAAATATACTCCAGCAGATTTCATTGCAGTTACTACTATATCAGCTACTTCATTTGCGATACTTTCTGGTGCTTCTAAGTTGACTTCCTTTATGTTAACAATATCACCGATTCCGCGATATTTCTGCAATCTCTTGCAGTATCGGACTATATCTTATAAGACAATTCTATTTAGCATATTAGATAGTGAACGAGATCCAAAATCTAATACTGTCTTACCTTGGCGTTTCAACTCCTCTTGGAGCTTACTCCATTTCTGGATAGTCTCTGAACTCCATCGCTTATAACTATAACAATTTACAGGATACTCGTTTAGTATTTTGGAAATTTCAGCAGCTCCTTGATATTTTCCTATACGTAAATACCAAAACTGCCTACCGTCTTTTTTATTTTCTACCTGTAATTTAGGATATATATCATAAGAATTTAAAAACGGAATAAGTACATCTTCTTGAACTTCCTTAGAAAAACTCTGAGTATTCAAATTATAAAAATACTTACTCTTATGTAAACTCCCATCATCATATATCCATAATGCTAATCCTAGTTCATTTAAGTTAGCTAGTACCTCTTCTATAGAAAGATTTTTTATAATCTTTAGCCTAGAATCTGAGCAACTCCTCATAGTATATATAGGAGTTTTACAAAATCCATTACATTCATTATAGGATTTTGATTTATACAAATTTCCTAGAAGAGAGATTTTAAAATCTATATACTCCTCATATTTACAATTTGTAGAGTAATATGTACTATTGGTATTTGTTGTTGTTATACAACCATCTCCAAGTCTTCCACTTAAAAAGACTTGTAATTGTTCATTACTTAGCGATAAAAGCTGCTGATTGTCTTGTATTTGCATAATTCACGTATTAGTTAATATTAATATGTATCAATGCAAATATACTATATTTATTAAAACATTCAAAATATTTTTCAATATTTTTGTAGTATATAGTATTTTAAAGATTCCCAGCAATTAACCAAGTTTATACACGACAAAGTTGAGAATTATCGTGTACTGGCACACATAATTTAACTATATTTAGATAATTGTTCTTTTTGATATAATTAAATATCTTTACCATTGCCAATTTCCACATTGCAGCACCTGAGCCCTGTATCTTGTAGTTGATTGCCTGCTTTTCTGAAGCTGCTTTCCTTTGTCTATACTCTCTTGGGTTATTCTGCTTTAAATATTCCCAATCAGAGAAGTCATATATATGAGCACGAAGACCTAGTTTATTTAATATAATATAACCATATCTATTAACAAAATCTCTCTGATTTTTCTGATATCTACATAAACCATCAAAACCAGACATGTAGTTATCGTAAATAGATTTCGCATAATCCTCATCTATCCCATAATTTTTTACTAGAGTAGAGGCATTTCCCCCATAATTAAAGCAAAATTCATAACCTTTAGCTTTTTGTCTGAGATCATGGTATTTTGTCTTAATTTCTTTAAGTGGTGTATCATCTGGTATCTCTTCGAACACCATTCGAGCTGTTAGTGAATGTAGATCTCCTGATCCCCTAAGTAGCTCATCTAACATAGCGGAATCATTGGATAGAGATGCCATAATGAAACTTTCTTGTCCGGAATAATCACAACTAATCCATTTATTCCCTTTTTCTGCTACAAAGCATGATCTAGTAAGTGCATCCTTTGGTAATTGCTGTAGATTAGGACTTGTAGACGACAATCTCCCTGTATCTGTGCCAAACTGATGAAAAGTAGAATGTATTCTTCCAGTAGCTGGATTAACAAAATCCAAAAATTTCTGTCCGAAAGAATCTACTAACTTTTCTGCTTCCTTGAAATTAAGATATAGTTCAATAATCGGAAAATTTTTCTGTTGTGGTGCTATAACCTTTTCGTTTATAGATTTTTTAGAAGTTTTAGTTTTCGGATCTATTGTAGAACACTTTATACCTAATTCTTCAAAGAGAAGTAATACTTGTGCAGAACTTTTCCAATTAATAGTACATTTAGGAGTTAAATCAAACCCGGAAAACAAATTTCCCTGAGTATTTATACTAGAATACTTCCTCTTAACTTCTTTCTCATATGCTTCTGCAATTAAGGTGCCATCTTTCTCTCTGATGTCGGACTCTTTTCTTCTCTTTGCAAATTTTAATTTTTTCCTATCTTCTTCTATAACATTATCCCCTCTAAATTTAGAAACATCTAAATATACTAACTCAGATTCTCTAGATATTCTATCATTTTCCCAATCAACAACCCATGAATCGAGGATATCTTTAGCTTTATTTAAGTTCTCCTGATCCCTCTTCATTTTCTCCTTCCACTTAGAAATATCTAATCTAGCTCCACAAAATTCAAAATAAGCGTTTACCTTAACATATTCATTTTCTAATTTAAGTGCTACATTTAAATTTTGATTATCTAATTCTGGTTGTTGAGCAATCATTATATCCTCCAAGTGCTCAACATCCTCTGCGGAGTATACGATAGTTTCCTCATTCAAACCTTGAGTGATAATTTTCCCTCTAACAGATTTATCTAGACTCTTCTTTAAATACTTCCAGGCAGCTTCTTTCAAAGCCATACTATGCATACCAGAAGGGTATCCTAGATATATAGCTTTTTCAGATAACATCAAGTCTCGAATATTATTTGGAAAAATTCCTATTTTATAGAAGAATTTAAGATCAAAATTAGCATTCCATAAAAGAAAAATTCTTTCGGATTCTAAATAATCTTTATATATAATAGGATTTATAGTAGTACAATCTATAACTACTTGAAAATCCCTACATCCAAATTGAATAGATAAAAGTTTCTTACTATGACAATCTACAATTAGTTAAATGTATATTCATTTAAAATATACTTTCTCTAAGTTCATTTCCTTAGAGTATCGGACTATTTCATCTCCATGCCTTTATAGGTTTAGGAGGTGGGTGCTCGTGTCAGTATTATATTCTTACTATATATGTTTTATATAAATAAGTTTCAACTATTAGTCTCTGAACCTTTCTCGGTTGTTAACCCAAGAGGCGGCTGCGAATTAAGAATCTCACTCTCTACGCAATTCTCCCACTTTACTATCCCCATTTCTGGAGGTAGGGGCCGTTCGTTCTTTTTAAAATATAGACCTTTATATTTGGACTCTTTTCTACATGCTAAGTGAATCTTATCACTTCTTAACACTGCTCCAAGTTTGTTACAGTTTGTTATAACAAGTCTTGGCATAGTGTTATATTCTGACCATTCTACTAGATCTGCTATAGATCTAAATGTTGCAATTAATTCTTTATTTTTATCATAAACTTCTATAGATCCAAACATCTCTCTTCTAGTTTCTCCTATTTGAGGACATTTCATACCTTTATTCCATCCAGCTACTGAGCACTCTTTCTTAGCTACAAGTCGTCCAGATGTATACCCCTCTTTTAGGGTAGAAGATATTTTTTGTTTAGTTTCTTCAGAAACTTCTCTATTATAAGGATCTCTTTCTATATTATATCCAACTTCACGGTTGTATGAGTTATATTCCTCGATATAATACTTTTCCCTTTCCAAAATTACTTCATTCTCTTTAATAAATTCAACTATACTAAATATAAAAGAATCTTCTGAGTATAAATTGAAAGCATTTTGGAGGTGCTGGTTTGGATGAGTAGAGGTTCGTAGCTTTCTTATATGAGTTCCCCATCTGTCTTGAAATGTACTTGTAGTACTCCCAATATAAACTTTTCCATTTTTTATATTAGTAATACAATAAATACCCTTCTTACATAAATCATCAAAAGTTTTAATTTTAATTTGCATATAAATTGTTTTAAACATTAATTATATACAAATATAAAGAATTAATTTTAGATATCCAAACAAAAGTATCTAAATTTTTGATACTATAATTGACCCTTCAGTTTCAGTATCTGTTCCTACATATTTAAGAGGTTGTAATACTTCTAAGGACTCTTCCGGAGAGATAATTTTATATCTATTAGATTTGTATAGTTCAGAAGCTCTCGTTACATAATAGATCATTATAGTTTAAATCCTTTAGATTCTGCGACTAATTCAATCTGATATTTTAATGTCTCCCATCTTGAGATATGACTTCTTACACTAGTTCTTAAGTCTAACAATACCCTATATCTAAGAGTTGTTAGCTGTTCTGTAGTTAATTCACTATACTTTTTAGGATGGTTAGTAATTTCTAACATCCCTTTTATCTGGGATAAAGTTAATCCGGTTGGATTAGATCTTAATTTATCATGTTCTTTAAGTCTTAAATATTTATATACTTTATCCATAGGATTTAAGCTAGATAATTTATTTAACTCAGCCCACTCTTTTAATTTCTTATGATCTCCAGCCATTTTACTCATCCATAGCCCCATTCTAAGAATAAAAGATTTAGTGATATGAGGATTCTCAAACAATCCCAACTTCCCAATACATCCTTCATATACAGAATGTAAAGTTAAATCTTCATATTTCCTAGCTACCTTAATAAAGTTCTTAATTGTAGCAACTTTGGGATCTACATCTTTATTCTTTTCCAAGAACTCATCGATAGATAATGCGAAAGAGAATCTATCGAAATTCTCATTCTTAGATTCAAAATCTCGAAGCATTAACTCAACTCCAATCTTTGTAATTTGGTCCTGAATTATTTTTAACACATTAACTCTTCCGGGATTTTCCTTAGAGTCATTATATAACATTTTATTACAGTGGGAATAAAAACCCTTAAGTTGTTCCTCAGTACAAGATACTAATTTAACCTCATTCTGAACATTTCCATTATCTCTATCTTTCGGATATAACCATGTAAAGTTTTTAATATCATTCTCTTTTCTTTCTTGTGCTTCTAATAGTCTTTCTTTTAATAATGTCATAACTTTATGTGTTTAAATAATTTTTATTTTAAGTTTATTATCTTTATCTTTTTTAATTATATTAGAATTATCTTTAATAAATTTAACAAGAGCTAAATGAGTATAATTATATGGAGTATATACTTCTTTTATATTTTCTCCAGAATTAACATACCATTTAGATACTCCTGCGATTATTATATAATAAGTAACATATCCAATATCCCCGATATTTATAGGACCTTGATTCCAATTTGGATATTTAATTATCATATAATATTCATTTTCCAGATCTAAATCTTTAAATATATACGTACTGTATAATCCTTCTTCTTTCTCAACTACTTCTACTCTTGCTGTTATAGGAGTAGGATGTGTGTAGATATTTTTATTATACACTAGAGATTTTATCCTTTCATTTATAAATAAAGATTTAAGTGGTTATTAGAATAATTAGTTTTGTATGTTTTATTTAAATAATATTAAATATTTAAACCTTTCCTACAACAAACCACCTAAGTGTATTTGCAGCGGACCCATGTTTATATAATTTGGTATAATATAGGTAACATTTCTTTAAATATTAATTTAGTTATTTATTTAATCTATATTCAGATATTAATTTATCAAAAGCCTTTATCCTTGAATGATAATCGTCTATTGGCCACCAATAATAATCATACCTTTTACTTACTCCAAAATGATCAGGATTAAACTCCGGAATCATTGAAAGAGGTTCTATATCTAAAGAACTACCAAGTCCTCTACCTATATGAAGTAATGGATTACATTCTAGAGCAATTTTGATACAATCACACATTCCTACTTCAATATTATTATTAATACTTTTTAAATATAGTTCTTTTGCATCTTTTAAAATGTCTACTAATGTAATTTTCTGTGGTCTATCAATTTTTATAATTCTTCTATATACCACTCTTTGTAATAATTCCGAAAATTTTTCATTATAAGTGTATTTGTTATATGTATCACTATCTATTCCTAATCCGGATAGAGAAAATATTGCATATTTTTGAGAATCTGGTAATGTTATATCTATATAATCTTCATAACTAGCTTGAAAACTTGATTCTAAAATATCATAGTCTGATGATTTATTTGTATTATATAAAATATTTAAGATATCAGTATTATCCATTACATGTCGTATATAGCGGACGATATTATTTATCCAGTCTATTGTATATAAACTAGTTGGATTATACATATATATTATTAGATTTCTAATACATAAATCCATAGCATATTTATCAAAATCTTTAATTTCTGATAGTGATTTAGTTATATGTGAATCAAAAAATTCTAATGTCTTTATAGAATTTAAAGGCTCTTTATATAAGAAGCCGTATATTAATTTAATAGAATAATATAGTAAACTTTCCATATTTATATTTCAGATATAATATTAGTGATTCTTTCAATAGCTTTTTTAAAAGCATCATCAACTTCTTTTTGTAATTCTGTATACGTTGTATAACACTTATAAGATAAACTGCTACAATTATCAAGTGTATTAGAAGTAAATATACCATCCATGTCTAAATTTTCCGTAACTATAGAGTGTTTGTTTAAGAGAGCAGTTTTTGTTCTTGCTGCTATTTTATAATTTCTAATTTGTTCTTCTGTCATTTGTTAAAGTGTTTTATTTTTGATCTTAGTTATATTATAATCATGGCGAGCCAATTCGTAGTAGTCTAACATAATATTATGTGCTAATTCTTTATGTTGAAATTCGACAACCTCCTCATCCAAGCTAATAGGACATTTCTTCTTAAGCCATCTCCACATAGGAATAAATCCGTAGAGATAATATTTTACATATTTAACAACATAACATCCGTTTTCATTCTCTAAAACTTTATACTTATTATAGGAATTAATATCTCTATCACGAAGTTCTTGAGCAGCAAAAACAAGAAATAAAACAATTATTGTAAAAGCTATTATAAAATTAATTGGAAACATAGTTAATCCTCCTTTATTTTAAGTACATGTCCTGAGAATAGATTACAGAGTGTGACTTCATCTCCCTGTATAAGGATACAGCAGTCTTCTTCATCTTTAAGAGCACAATTATTACATGCTGTTGAGTCCTCGTTCTCTATATACGTTATCCCATCAATTTTTATTTCCTGTATTTCCATTTTACTTTAGTAATAAGTAATCCCTATATAGATCAATAAAATGAGTTCCTATGTAAAAAGCATCATCTTCTTTTCCGCAACATAATTTAGGATCATAGGAGACACCGTATAAAGTATGACATATATCACCGCATACAAGTTTACCTTCCTTCCACATAAAAGACGGGTAAAATGCACATTGAGTACCAAGAGGGGTAAGCTTCCAATTATCATTCAATATATTAGAGGCCTTATAGATCTGTATCAGTTTTAAACGTGCCAATTCAGACCTGTCATCATATTCTATATCAGGAACTGATCCTGTGATTTCACATGCATCCTCATAGGTCTTCACCAGGTCCTGGAAACTCAATGTAAGTCTCTCTATTCCGAAGATATCTTCAAGCTTTTTCTTAAATTCTCCGGATATACTTGAATAAATCATCCTAGCCTCTGCTTCTGTTATTGATAATACTTTCATCTCGTTATCTTTTTCTAATCCTTTTAGGAATATGTAACCTATTTCAGAAGGGAATAAACTCTCATAGAATCTATATGGGTTCCTAAATATTGAACTCTGGATAATACCATCCATTGATCACTAGGGATAATACTCCCTCCATTTAACTTTTTAATAGCTTCATATATTTTAAGACAGCCTCTAGCATCCTCTGAATAGTCTGTCTCTAATTGCTTTAATAATCGATCCTTAAGTTCACTCATAATATTTAATTTTATTCATACCACTCTATCTGGATAGTATCAACAGCTTCGCTTATTATCGCATTTGTTCTGGCATCTTTCTCTGTTGTATAAATACATTTTATGCCTGATACAGTATCTTCACCATCTACATGATATATATTAATCCATCCTGTTTTCTTTTTTAAAGGCATTACAAGATCTAAGGTATGCATAAGACCATTACGACAAACTTCGCCTTCATTGGTATAAGCACATAAATATTCCTGTGTGGAATATCCTTCTTTAACTAAAGCTACTATAGGATAATTCTCTGATTTAGCATTAAAGCAAATAATTCTTACTTCTTGTCCGTTTCTTGTACAAACAGGTCTTCCGGCTTTAGCTTCTTCGAGATTGAATGGTTTATATTTATTATTTTCTTTTGTTTCCATATCTTTTATTATTATTATTTTTCCTCATTGGGTAACAAATCTCTGATGTATACCCATTTTACATAATGCTTAATTAAATATTTCCAACTCGTAGGTGTACTATCAATAAAATGAATTACCCCCCCAGATTTATGTTTCAATAAAACAGGCAGTTTTTTAAAATCAGGTTTTTCTTTCATATCATGCCACACACTATTAATGTACCGTTCCGCTTCTGTCACAATACAATTAAAGTCATCTTCTGGTAGTCTTTCTGTAACACTAATCTATAAAGATTCTGGATGTTTATCTGCCTGTACTGCGCCTTCTAATAACAAAGATACTGATTCTATAGTCTCTGTTATGGGGGGTCCTACTACTATATCCTATATTACGGATACCTATTTTTCTTACTTGCTCATCTGTTAATTCTATTTCAACAGAACGCTTTTTAACTGCTGGCATACTTCCTGTATTTTCATATTCATAGTATGCTTCTTGAATGTTATTTATAACAAATAATAGTTTCATATTATTGCTATTTTACAGATTTAATACAAATTACAATCTCAAACGTAATTTAAATACTAAAATCGAACCAAAATAGACTACTACAATCGAGACATTTACAATTAGCCGCGGACGTAAAATACCCTACTTCGTAGTGGTAAGATCCACAATAAGGACATTTACATAAATTTACTGTATACATTTCTCAATTTTTTTAAACTTTTATCAGTATTATAAGTTAAGAATATTATTCTCATTCCAAGATAAAGAAACATCGCCGTTTACAAGACATTTAAATGTATTTATCTTCCTGTTTATGATATCATTTTCACATACCTGGAAAGCATGTCGACTGATGGATACTTACAACTTCATCGGATTCTTGCTTTTTGTCTGGTATTAGTGTTGTTTTGATTCTTTAAATTTACCATCTTGTAAGGTATAGTACACATCTTCTTTTATCTCAATTCCATCTACTTGTTTTGTTACAACTGAAAATGGGATATCTCTTTGTTTTTCTTCTGAATACTTCCATTCTGCAAGAGTAATCCATGACCCTATTTTTGCTTTAGCTGATGAATTAATACCAGCGCACATTATGACACAATCATCACCAGAAGAACTGATTTTAGCACTACTACCGGAAGAACCGATCTGAGCGTAATTACCGGAAGAACCGATTTTAGCATCATCACCGGAAGAACCGATCTGAACATTATAACCGGAAGAACTGATCTTAGCATTATAACTGGAAGGTAATTTTTTAAAATCTTCTTTTGTAAATATTGTTTTATTTTTAATCCATTCAATTCCCGCTTTAAATAAGCCTAAGAATCCTATTTCAATACCAATCTTTATTTTCTTTCCGCATATTTTCGAATCTTTATTTCTATTCGGATCAATTTTATCTAATTCTACTTCGCAGAATTTGTCATCAATGTTATTATAATAACTCAGAACGTCAAGAGGGTTCTCGCAAGCATGAAAACCGCAATGACATAAATCAGCCTTATCTTCTTTATATTCCTTACCAATTTCGTACTGGAAAATTTTCCCCATTGAGCGTACATTGCATATGCTTGTTAAATCCTTTATATGCTTTAACTGGTTTGTTTACTTTTTTCATCTCAATTATATTTAGTGGTTTTTTAATTGTTCAAATTCTTGTTTTCGTCATTAATATGTTTTATTTGATAATAAATTTGTAGAAATAGTCGAAATGGCAGTGCTTAAATACTGTCTTTTTATCAACAAGGCAATGAAAATTATCTTCGCTATTATCACCTTCTCTTTTTAAGGAGAGATTGGATCGTCCTTTTGCTACATAGTAAGTATCTCCGTGTAATGTATATTTTTCAACGTATACATATCCGGAGTGTTCCTTAGTATCTGCATACTCTGGATATCCGGATATTTTATCAAATGGGCAATTGATATTATCTTTCACATAGGAGACGGCTTCTGAGAATTACTTTATCATAGCCTCCTTTTATATAGTCTTCAATATATCCCATATTATCAGTCCTTATTCATCATAATTTCTATTTTTTAAGTAAATTATTTTCAGCAAGATAACAAAGCGTTTCATAAACAGCTTCTAGTAACGTATCCCCATAAATTGGAGCGAAAAGTTTACTTCCGTCACTATCCTCAATAGTTCTGTAGTATACTCCCCACTCATCTATACATCTTTCTATTCTAAGAGAAAATACTTCATTTGATCTAGAGGATACCCTGGGAGGGATAACATTCAATAAATCTTGGAGGGTAAAAGTTGGAATCACTTCATAAGATATAAATCCAATTACCTGAAACTCTTTCTGTAGACTAAGAAACCACTCTCCTGTAGAATCGTCGTCAATTTTACATCCATGACAACGACGTGTCCAATATAAAGTAGCTTCGCTAGTATCAATATCTAAGTCTTTTAGATGTTTCATTTGATCTATTGATAAAACCTGATCTCTCATGCTAAAAATCTATTGGCTCTATTTAATAAATCTCTAAAGCATTCTATAAATTGCGTTGTCATACTTTTAGATGGGAACGTAAGAGTATGACGGTATACATAACGTGATATAAATGATACTGTTAATTCTCCATCTATCGTACTTTGGATATAATAAATATTCGCGCATGTTTTCTCTGGATCCCATTCACCTACCCAAGCTTTTCGTAACCTTATCAGTTGAGTAAGAGCTAATGTGGCTTCTGCTTCTACTTCTGATGCATGTAAATTTCTATCCCCACGAAAAGCTCTGTCTTTATTCTCTCTTAAATTTATTTTTGAATCACAACCTATAAAATACTCCTGTTTAATAGGTGTTCTATTACAAAATTCTTCTCAAGTTTTAGGTATTACCTGACAAATTTTATAGATATTTCCTTCTTTTATAAGTTCTGAATCATCAGGAATTTCAATAGTTACTGTTTTCATAATTATTTTTATTTACATAAATATTCTTCATACTTCGATTATAATATCATTATATTCTGCACTATTTCCAAAATCACAATAATGAATTTCACTTCTTGAGTCTTTATCTCTGAAAACTGTTTGTTCTTCTGGATTTACTGTGGTATGTCCTACGTATTGTATTACAGGAGCATCATATAAAGGAATTTCTGGATCATACTTAAGAAAATCTCTTTTAGATTCTAACATATCTGACCATAATGGTCCACCATAGAAATTACTACCACCTCTACACATAGATATAGACATTACTTGAGATAAATATCTATAAGAATCTATAGATAAATTTATCTTTTCACAGAGATTAGGATAGTATAAATGATTAGAAGCTATATCTTTTTCATTCTCAATATTATTAAATATTTGTCCATAAAAAGATAACCATTTACTTGTAATTCCGGCATGAGAAAACCAATAAGTTCTATCTATCTTTTCTGTTTCTGGATTATATATCTTAATATTGTAATTTAATTTAAATAAGTGCAGATTGGTTCTGTAAATATCTTGGAGTTTATCAGATATACTATATCTATATCCAGAACAATAACCTATATAAGGAGAAATATAATTAAATTCATGATTGCCCAATAATAATATTACTTTATCCTCATATGCTTTCTTAAATTCAATTATATCTAATAAATTATTTATTATTCCTTCATCAGAAACAATATAAGAATCAACATAATCCCCTAAGAAAATATTTAAATCAGAATCTCCAGTTTCAACTTTTCTCTTCCACCAATCTCTACCATGAAGATCTCCTATTACTCTAATTTTCATATTTTAAATATTTCGGATATAATCCAACTTGTAGTGCTACCCAACTGAGCTGTATTCTCGCATGTTTTTTATCTATATACCAAGGATTTAAATGTCTACGAATTAATTTATTACAATAATCTTTCCAAACTTCTTCTTGAGATTTAGTGTTAAAAGTATATAAATTATACCATTCTTCAATACCCTTTATATCATCTACTGTTTTATTGTAAGGTCTTAATTCCTCATTCACCATTATTATTAGCATATCCTTAACAGGATAGACCTTATTTGGTCTATACCTGTTCTTTTTCTTTTTATATTTTCTCATTAAAATCAAATGTTTTAATAGGAGTTAAATCAAAGGAGCTTGGAGTAATAATAACTTTCCCATTTTTAAGAATCATATTCTTACTTAAACTTTCGGGAGGATATATCCAAGCTTTAATTGATGAATCTGTTAGATATTTATAAAAATGAGCTCCAAAGGCAACATTTGTAATATTTAAATCTTTAATCGCTTTTTCTAGAATTTCCCATACTCCTGGTTCTAATCCTTTAGTAGACCTTCCAGAGGGCATTAGAGGCAATAGGACATGATATTTTATATCGTCTGAGTAATTATACCAACTATCTATAAAGTCTTGTACAGAGGCTTTATCAGATATTATATGATGAATATTAATATGACAATCTCCTTTTTCTAATAATCCTTTTATAGCATTTTCTGCATAAGATCGGAGAGATTTGTTTCCAAACGAGACAGCAACTCCTGCTACATAATCGTGAGTATATTTAAGGATTTTATTCGCCAAGTCATAATATTCTGTTCCAGGCTTATCATAATATGATAGAATTACTCCGTTAGTAGTATAATTAGGAACTACTCCAGTATTATATACAGTTTCCAAGAAATCACAGAACTCCGGCGACTCGTCCGCAGAGCCTTCAGATCCAATCGCTATTTGAAAGGGTTTTTCTGTGATAGTGATATTCTTTTCTTTCTTATCTGGAGCAAATGTAGCGATAAACTTCTTCCATGTATCACATACATTAGTATAATATTCCCCATTTGGGTTAGAATCAACATAACACCACGGACATTTTCCAGTAACACACTTATTCCCTAATGAAACATCGTAGAACTCAGCTTTATCTGCTGGAAGTTCTTTAATCTCTTTATCTCCAAGACGTATTGTAATTAAATTACTCCATATTGCGGTATAGTTACAACTACTTATACCTTTAAACCTAACTCCAAAGTGTTTAAAATCTTTCATCTCTTAATTTATAAAGTTAAACAACTATAACCTTTTACATTATGTAAATTCTCTAAATAAAGTCTCATCCAATAGGGTATCTCATAAGTTAGTACTGCTAAGTCTTTAGGATTGCAGCATGTTGTTACTTCAATAGCCGGTTGGATCTTTCTAAAGAAATCTTCGTATGATCTTCCCTCAGGCTCTAATAGTTTATTTAATATATTACTTATAGTAGTTTCATTATAGTATTTAGAATCAAATACAAAAATTATTGGAAACTCTATTATTGACTCCATATATAAAGATATTTTTTATTCTTCTTTTGATATTGTATAATCAATATTATTTTTATCTAATATATATCTTAATCCTTCTTCTAGTAACGAAGGTCTATAATCTTGGGAACATCTAATTTCAATATAAGGATCCTCTATACCTTCTTGAAAAGGACCATATATTTGTGCACAACATTCATCAAAAACATTATAGTTCCCAAAATAAGGAGATAATACTTTTAATACTTTAGATATATCTTCACTATAAATAAAACAAAAGGTCTCGGAACTACTATTAGTAATAATATCTGAAATAGAATGAATTTTAATATGGAAAGTTTTCATATTTTAAATTTGGATTATCTGCAATAAATTCATAATAATAGCCATTATCTATTACTATAGCTACTATATCCTTAAAACTCTCAGCAAATACTTTGTACATCTCATCACGTAATATACCTATTTTTGAGATATTATCATCCCAGTCACTATCATTGAAGTAGTTACTGAAAGCATCAGTTATATCACGTATATGATCAAGTGTTATACATAAATCTCCATGATTATAGTCTTTATCTATACCCCAACTATAAGTATGTATAAACTTTAGTAAATCAGATACGTCTCCTAAATTCAGTTTCTCTTGCAATCCTTTTATATTCTTTATCTCACTATCTTTAGAAACAAGAAATACTTCTGAACTACTGTTTGTTATAATATCTGATATTGAATGTATTTTAAATCTCATCCTAAATGATAATATGTAATATTAAAATTATGCTCAAGCCATTGAAATACATCAGAATCTTCCGCAAATTCTGAGCGGTTAAATTTTCTACTACATGAAATGGAATTCTCCTCCTCGGAAAGGAGAATAATCTTTCCATTTAATTTTCGAATGTCATATTCGAAATTTGTGTTTAGCAAATAGTCTATGATTTTGTTTATTTTGTCTTCATCATATGTTTGAAGAAAAGCTTCAATTTCTTTATATGAGGAATAATTAGTATCATACTTTTTAATTAATTCCGCGTATAATTCTTTAAGTAGACTATTTTCTAATTTAATATAGTCCTCTAACCGTAACTTATAAAGAGTATCCCTAATATAGTAAGTTAAACCACTAGGATACTCTAAATCAATGAACCAGTCGTATATAGTCTGAAAACATGCGTCTATATCCGTAGAATTATCCTCTTCGGAACTTTCTACCCATTTTCTAAACGTATCTAAATTAAATACAAATGGTTCATAATAACCATCTAATATAGGATTGATTATATTCTTAAGATGGTCTAATGTAGTATTTTTATCGTTTATTACAAATAATTCCGATGAGGAATTTGTAATTACATCCGAGACTGAATTAATATTATCTAGAACTAACATAAGTTATTATATTAAATTATTATCTTTGTTTAAAAAAAGAGCTGTTATCAATAATATCTCTATCCCCTTCAGTTACTCTATTTAAATTATTATAATATGAGAGAATTGTATCTTCCTTAGTCTGCCAATCAGTATCTTCTTCTGCCATTGTTTGAATTGCACGGCTAATGTCTTCTTCTTCCCGGTGTTGTTATCATAAAGGCTTTTTATCCTTTATTTCTGGGAGTCTCCTCCTTACTCTACTCAAAGACAAAGTAGAGATATTCTGATTTAATCATCAGACAGCTCAGCGTACGTTTTCATCCTCAGCATTACCTGTTAGGAGTAGACCACTCTTGGGTATATTTTATTCTATTAATCATTTATATTGATTGTATAAGTATATAAAGCTTGATAAATTCTTTCCGGCAAGATATTTTTATATTTATCTGCATATTCCTTTATACATTTTTCTTTTTCTATTTTATATTTTGCAAATGCTTCTTCTACTGTATCAAATGTACCTAAGTGTTTTTTAGTACCCATATAATTAATTTGAGCAATAAGTCTTCCCTCTTTCATTCTGACTCCGACTGGATATTCTCCACGTTCGTTCTGCCTTAAAGTAAGAGCTTCATTTATTTCAGTAGGAAGAAAACAGCAGTATTCTGGACAGTATGTTTTATTACCTTTACATAATAAATCCTTGTCTATAGCTACTTTTACATTTCCCCACTCAGGATAATTAGAGTACCACCATTCTGCAAAGTTTTGGAAATTTTTCCATTCTTCACATATAGTCACTCCTACCTGTCCATAGAACTTATAGGCAGAACATTCAGGATTATAACATCTATTTAATATTTCTTTCCATCGTTTATAGCAAACGTTTTGTGGATTAGTTCCTTCTCTACTCTTATATTTACCTTCCCCCATATACCCTACCCCATATACAGTAGGATAATAAGGGTCTCCAACTGATCCTTTCTTTATATTAGAAGTCGTAGTTGTAAGTCTTGTTTTAGTAGATAAAAATTCTACTAAAACTTTAGTAGCTCCGTTATACTCAATAACTTTTAATTCTCCACAATTGTTTGTCGGAAAGATTTTTCCTTCAAGTTCAAGTTTTTTGTTTTTGTCAATATTCATAATGTTATTCCTTTTAAATTATGAACAAAGATAATAATCTTCTGTGACAAAAACAAATATTTCCTCTGCAAAATATACTTTAAAAAATGATTAATAGTTTCAATACCTACGCGTTACGGTGGCATAAATCTTTTAAAATTTATACTTACCTCGGCATTATCTTCTCAGACTCTTCCGATTTTGGTCTATTCACCTGTGTGTTACCACACTTTCAGACAAAAGTTTATCTGCTCTTCGATAAGTGTTCTCTTCAACCACCCCTCAGTCTGCCAATCCTTCTCTTCTCTTGCTGCTTCTACCATTCTGGATATATACATAGTAGTTTCAATCTCTAAATCTACTACTTTCTGAAAACTATCTTCTGGCTTTAATATAACATGATTAGCTTTAACAGCAGGCACTTCTGGATAATTAAAATCTACTCCTGCTCTGTATAACCTATCTACTATCCACTGATGATGATTATATTCTTCATTAGACCTCATCTCATAATAAAGATGTAATTTAAACAATCCTCTTACATAATAGTAATTCGCATATGTTCTATATACATTATGATTATATAATTCTCTTGAGATTTGGTCTATCATTAATTTCTCCATATTTTCGGAGATAGTTCTTTCTTTTCTATTCATATTATTTAAGTTTAAGATTTGTTTATTATATACCTTTTTAAAACATTTAGAGCAGTAAAACTAGAATTTTCTCTACCAGGTTTAATAAACCCGATAGTTTTATCTGAATTTTTAATCATCTCTAAAGCAGATTTTTCATAACTTGGATATAAATGTAATCTTATAAGATCATTTTTAATATTCAAATTCGGACCGTATACTTGAACTGGAATAGAGTATTTATTTAAATACTGTATAGTATATAAATCAACACCTTCACATACTCCAACTAAGAATACTGCATTAGAATCTTCCTGAATAATTCTATCTATTTCCGGAATATAAATTTTACTAAACTCCTCTTTAGATAAATCTCGATGTCCTGTAATATAATATCTCATCCTATATAAAGATTATGTTTGTAAATATAATCAAGCACATCTTTCTGAACTAAGGGAAACGGATTAGAATCTAATCTTATATAATTCCGAATTTTATTAGATGTGATATTGATATGATCATATAAAGGTATACTAATAATATCCTCAGATAATTTCCCTAAATCTTTAGTTTCACAAAGAACAATAAATTTATTATCCTTTAATATCTCCTCACCCTTATCCCAATTAGGAATTTTGGAATATCCAGGGAATGTAGTTATTATATATAATTCAATATCTTTTATATTCTTAAAGAATTCAATAGTCTTCCAAGATGGAACCCCTTCTCTATAGGTTTTCATATCTGTAGAAGCTATTAAACTTTCCATATTAGATATAGTAACCTTTTTAAATGGTTTAAACGCTCTCTTACACATAGTTACTCTATCTGTAAAAAGTGTGGAATATGATTCTTTAACACTTCTATATTTAGGAACAATAAAGATTTCATCTAAGAAATTATAATTTACAATATTCCTAATTATATTTTGATGACATATAGTAGGAGGATCAAAGTTTCCTAAGAATATTCCTATTTTTCTCATATAGTCTGGTTTAATATTGATACTTTAGTTATTTTCTCCTTAAGCTGAAGAATAACTTCTTTGGGACTATTATAAAAAGTAATTTCTGGGAATAATTCTCTATCTATTCTAAAACGATATTTAGACGGATCTTGTTCATCAGCAACCCAATGACGTACAGATTTATAAGGTTTATATCTAAATAAATATAAATCATCATTTTCTTCTCTCGCTATCCACATAAGTTTAAGGTATTAATTTGTTGATTTCACTTAATTCTTTAGATAAACATGAGGTATTTCCTTTTTTATGTTGAATACTTCTAATAGATTCTACTTCTCGCAAAATAAATTCTCTTCTCTTTTCTATAAGAAGTTTTCTTGTATTATTAAAATCTTTTTTGCAAGAAAAATAAATATTAATTTTTTTCAGGAGTAATAATCGCATAATAATCCCAACTAGCTCTTGGAGGACGTATATAAACCTTTTTTGAAGATTTCTTTCTTAATTTTTTAATAATCTTATTTTCATAATATCTTAATCTATAATTTTCCTTCTCTTTAAATAAGCAAGAATAGGGATTAAATCTACAATATCAGTCTTCCGATCATCCCATATTATTCTAAAATAATCTACATTCTTAGATGAACATTCTCCTTTAAGCCACTTATTAACAACCTTTTGATATTCAAGATTTTGTTCTATGTATTCTTCTTCATCGACAACATCTTCTCTAGTATAGATATTTATATCAAGTATCTTCTTTAAAACATATCTACATTCTGCGGTAGTAAGTTCTCTTTTAAGTACTAATCCTTTTGGATAATTATCTAAAGTCAATGAGGTTGTAACTGTTCCAATATTAAATGTCTTTGTAGTCATAAACTATAAGTTTCCAGAGTAGACAGTTATATAAACAATCTAATAAAGATTTATCCTCACTATAATATAAATATCTTATAGAATCAACATTACGATATGTTATGTTCCATCTTTTATTAAATTCTTGAGTATTTAAATAATATTTAACGCCTTCTTTTTCTACATATTTTGGAAGAAAATCTAATAAATCAATTATTGTAAAAGCTGGAATAATTTGTTCTACAAAGTTTAAATCTTCGTAAATTTCTACATTAGTTTTAGTAACTAAAAAATTATTTGTGGGTCCAGATACGCGAATCCAGAAGAGTCCTGAATTTGGTTTATCTGCTAATAGTGTTAACAAATACTTACATTTCTCTAAGGAAAGCACAGATTTATATAAATTATCCATATCTTATTTAATAATATATTACATATTAGAGAAATAGTTAGAAATATAATAATTAATAGAACACTAAATGCTTCATCATCATCTTTATACTTATAAAGCAATATACAAGCAATTAAGATGATAATTATCATAAAACCTTCCATATTTACTTAGGTATGAGAATAGTGATACTTCCTTATCTTTTAATTCTTGCTTCATTGAAATTAATGTAAAAATAATTTAGCTTTTTCAAGTAAATAACTGGAACAAGTTATAAATTCTGAGGCACTATCTCTAGAGTTAAATTCCAAGAGATGGTTTGAAAGTCCTTCACCTATAGTTAAACAACTATTGCCGTAGTCCCATATAATATAGTATTTAAAAATACCTTTTGAACAAATATTTTTTTCATGTTTATCCCATTCAACTTTTAATCTTCTTAGTTGAATAAGGGCTACAATAGCTTCTGCTTCTTCTCTGGTTGCACATAAATTTCTATCATACATAGGATCTCTTTTACCAGAGCTTATCGAACGCACGTTTGAAAATTGATCTATATAATATTCATTTATAACTGGTACAATATCACAAAAATCTTTCCAAGTTTTAGGTTCTCTTTCTGTAATTACTTTAAAAGTTGTATCGTCTTCTTTAATTAATTTACAATTATCTGGAACTTCAATAGTTATATTTTTCATAAGTTATTTATATAATTAATTCTATTCTCCATATTAGACTTCTTAAAATTTTTATTCTCTCTAAGTTCTTTAATATATTCTAGTATTCTCTCTATTCTATGTTCTTTTAATACTTTATATAGATATTTATCAGATGTTTTTATAAATTCTGGATATTTTAAAGTAAGATAAATTTTAAGGTTTGAATCATATAAACATACTAAATCATCTACATAGTTATATTTAATGTCATTCTTTACTTTTTTTTCTAAGTTTCTTAAGAAGTTTTGTTTTCATGTTTAAAATGTGAAATTAATTCTTCTACTATTGTTTATAAAGTTTCTTTTCAGATGGGTGGAGATAGTATCCAATTCCTCTAACTTCTTGTGAAGTTCTGAAGTATTTTCCGGATAAAACAAGGTGTAGTAAACATAAGTAATTTCCTTTAGAATCTTTTTCTTTTTAACTTTTAAATAACTGATAATTTTTTCAAATAATCAATGATTAAAACCATATTCATTATCCCTAGGCTATTCTCCAAATAACTCATATAAGAATCTAATATATATTGATCGTCACGGTCTCCCTTAAGCCAAGCGTTTATAGTATCTTTATACTTATCCATTTGCTCTTGATATTCTTCTTCTTCATCAAAATCTTCACGTGTGTATAATTTAATTCCAAATATTTCAGAAAGAATATACTTACATTCATCCAAAGAAAGTTCTCTTTTAAGAATTAATCCTCTACCTGATTCTCCAGTTGTCATTTTAACGATTCCGAGATTATAATAACTTTCCATAAGATATTTTATTTATAATTATTAATACTAAATATTACTTTTATTTTTCCTAAATTTCTTTTTTACTAATTCCTCCGAATCAGTTTCAATATATCCATTATCATATAACCATTTTTCTGGAGCTCCTATTAAATCCATATACGTAAATGTATTAGACTTTTTAGGAGCTATTGTCTTTTCCGGAATATATGTCTTAGATTTTAAAGTTTTACTATCTTGAATTGAGATAATATTACCTTCCCGTTTATATAATAAAACTTCATAAATAAATTCTTCTGTAGGATATATATAAGAATTATTTTTCTTAAAAATTCGGGGCATTATTTTTTATTATTACGTGGAGATTTAAACCATTTAAGAGCAAATGAGGGATCTTCTTTAAAATATTTAGCAAATGTTTTTAAATAAGCATTACAAATTTCTTGATTCATTCCTTCTACTCTATTACATTCAACGAATATAAAAGGACGTTTACAAGCCTTTCCGTATGCTATCTTCTTTCCTAACTCTAAAGAATATTTAGCCATATCCTCCTTTCTTGCTACAGAAATCCCGAAACGAGTAAATTTTCCAGATGAGTTTGAGATGGTTACAGCACAGATAATAAATTTTCGTTGACACCCATTATTATCAGTAAAAACATCTTCTATATATTGTATTATTTCTTTCATTTTATTTATTATTTAAATTTTCAATAAATACAGTTGCAAAAACATCTAAATTCATATTTATCTGATCCCAGACATCTATTTTAAAGTATTTATCTTTTACAGAAGGCCAAGGAGAAATTAGAATTTCCCACTCACATCTAGCCCAAAACATATACATACCTTCTTTCTTTATAAATTTTTTACACTCTTCTAAATCAGAAGATTCAAATTTCTGCTGTCTTGCACATCCTAAGAAATAAGGCATTACATCATATTGCTGTAATTTAGTAGAATTAAAATCTACAATATATACATACCAACTTTTCATTAATTATTAAATTTAAGTTTTAATTTATTTAAAATAGAAAGATCGTATTTAATAACAAAATATTCTCTATCTATTCTAAGTGTCATTTCTTTATTCTTATTATCATTTAAGTAAAATAATTCTACATCATCTAGATGAAATCCAAATGGAGTAGTGGTATAGACTGGTTCTTTGTATACTCCCATTTTATCCGCTTGTTCAAGCTCTTCCTTATTGATTATTACTTTTATTTCAGCAATCATTTATTATAGTATTTAAATGATTAATAGTGTCTTTATACGCTTTTATATATTCTTTTAAGGAACATTCGTTTAACTTTTTATCTGTTAAATGATGAGAAAGAGTTTTGAGGATTGTAGGCATTGATATATCATATCCTTCTAATATCCAATCCTCTCTCTCTAAACTCTTTCCGGAGGTATCTTTTTTTCCTTTATTTATAATCTTCTTTAGATATAGATCATATCTAGCAGGAGATGAACCTTCTTCTATTTTAAAGTCGTTTTCTATTATTATCATATGTAATAAATTAGTAAATATTCTATTTCAGCTGCTATACACAGATTATTATAATTTTTATAATAAAAACTCCTTTTACTTATTTTGATATAGATTAGATCTAGTTAAACATATATTAAATATCTAATAACCAATGAGTATATAACGCTTTTATGTAATCCCAATCTATTTTCGGTAATACTGATTCTTGTCCTAGATCCTTAGGAATAATATCAAATAAAGTATCTGGATTATTTGCATCTAAATTTCTTATTATATTATAGGAAGATGATATATTATTGATTGTTTCAAAATATACCGTTAATAAACCAGAACACTTTAACCATATCAAGAAATCGTTTAATGTCTTTTTAGTCTTCATTATCTTTTAAATCAATTATTGATGAATGTTGAGCTAACATATCCGCGAAATTATTTCCTTCATCTTCCTCATGTCCTTTAACCCACTCAAGAGATAATTTATAATGAGGTAATAAATCAATAACTTCTCTCCACAAATCTTCATTCTTTTTATCTTTAAAATTAGTCTTTATCCAATTATAAATCCATCCTTTTTTAATCGGATTTAATACATATTCAGAATCAGAATATATAACAACTTCGGAGTTAAATGGGAGATGTTTCAATGCTGAAATAAATCCCATTAACTCACAACGATTATTAGTTGTATTCTTAATTCCTTTAAATACGTATTTAATAAGATTCATATCGGAATCATAAAAGACTACTGCATATCCTCCTTGTTTTCTGGAGGCTCTGTAAGATCCATCTGTATAAACTATATATTTCATATTTAATAAATGCAGATATAGCTATAATATATCCGGTAATGAATATAATATACTTCATTCTAATCCTTTTTAGCACATCCATAATTTTCAGATTCCGGAAATTCTCCTGTTACTAAATTGAATGAATTATATGGAACTATATACTGATATTTTGTACTTATCTTTTTTGGAAAAGTTGTAGTTACACATTGATTTCCTTCATATGTTCCTATTGACCAAAATGTTTTATTATTTGATGCAACTACTAAAGTTCCAAGTGGTAACTCTTTAGGAATATTCAACCAGTCTAAATAAGAAGAATATTTAGAAAGTTTTAAAAATGTGTAACCAAATCCAAATTCATTTAATATATCTACGCAATCAGGTGAAGTAGATGTATATATTTCAATAGTATGTTTTTCGAAATTCAATTCAATCTTGCAATCTCCAATACCCTCATAATAAAACATTCTATTGGATATATCTAATCCTGCCAATCTAGAAAAGATATTTATTCTATATCCAGAATCAATCAAATAAGTCTCCCAATCCCGATAGTCTTTTTTAGGAAATAAGATACATTCAGAAGCTTCAAAAGATGAATGTTGTCCATATTTATTTAGTATAATATTTCCTGGAAGAATTTTAATATCATCATTCTCAAGTATTTCTACTGTACAAATTCCAGTAAGTATGTTATAATACTTAAAATTTTCTGGAAATCTTTTTATTATTTCTGCTATATTTATCATAATAATTTCTGAAATATTGCTATAGGAATTAACAATAGACCGAACATCATTAGTATTATGGCTATAAGCTTTTCAAATTCTCCAAGCTCTAACTCACAGTAATTCTCAGCATGGTAGTATATACCCCATGACAATAATAATAATATAAAACCTACAATAATATACATTTTATTATAATTTATTTAAAAGATCTTTTAATCTTTCCTTGTTTACAATTACTTCATCAAATGCTCCGAATTTACATTTTCTATTAAATAAATATCTAATAGCGATCTTCAATCTCTTCCAAAAACTCACCTCCGGATTTAAATAATATTCTATATAAATCTCCTCCTCTCCTTCATAAGAAATAAAACGCATTAGATGTTCGGAGCAATTACATTCACATTCTAAGTAAACTATTTCCATTATATATACATTTCTTCGATTTCTAATAATAATTGTTCAACCACTAAATTCTCCTCTAATTGATCTTCTAAGAATAATTCCTCTAGATTAGGTAAATCTAAATGAATCGGAGGGATATTTAATATTTCCGACACTAAATTATTTACATCTTTTGAAGTTTTATCAATTTCTTCGCAGAGTATTTTATACTCTTGAAGATCTTCTGGAGTATTATATAAAATCATATTAAGCTAATAAAAAGTCGTTTAAGTTCTGTGGAATTATTTTTCTTTCTGAAATATCTTTAAATAAATTCAAATATTTAATAGGATATTTCTTAGTCGTGGTGGTACCTAGATAAATAATTTGAACGTAGAACTCACTTTCATTTATTACTTCTTTCTTCACATATAATTTATCATACTTGAATGCTAATGCAACATTTATAAATAAAGCTTCTATATATGCTATATAATCATACAATTGTTGAAATGTATGGTTTCCGTCAGAAATGTATTTTGTATCTATTCTATCTGATAACTCTTTAATAACAGAATTTAAATATCTAGCATCTGTTATTCCTTCTAAATTCTCCATATTTCTATATTTAAATAACAATAATATTCGATTCTTTAACTTTATTTAAATCAAATTCAGGATTATATCTAGTTCTTAGAATATTTAAATACTCTTGATTCTGATCTAATTCATTATTTATATACACCATTCCATTAAAACTTATTGGAATAATATCAAATAACTCTTTTATATCTAAATCGGAGTAATCTTTAGCACTTCTCTTATTTAAAGTATCTTTTATCACATTTAAATTATATTTATCCCCATTCCCCTCTATGTAATAAATAGGATGAAGCTTTACGGATGAGATGGACCAATAACCAAATCCGGAAGATTTTAATACCATCCATCCCATCCAATTTACTCCAAATTTACCGCTTGTTTTAAATACTCTATTCCCCTTAAGATCTATTATATCGGAACTCCCTTTAATAGTTCTTCCGTATATAGTCTTAGTAGATTTAAAATATTCCCAAAACTTTTTTCTGGCGGTTATTCTCATGGATTAATAACTCCTAGAAGAGTTAGTATTATCAATATGACTCCAAAAGCTATCACCCCAGCACTATCTTCATTCTTATGTTCTTGCATAATCTTAAGTATTTATATTAAACAATGTTTTTAAATTCTTTGATAATTTAATACATTCTAGATCATGTAAATGAAACCATTTACAAGAAACTAGATCTTTTGGGAGGTGTATAAATTCCGGGATATGATCTAAATTAATAGAGTAAAAATACCTTTGTTTCTCTAAATCATTATCCCTATCAATCATTATAAACCTCTCTCTCCGAAACCTGTGATTAATAGAATTTTTCACAATTCTACTTGCACAAGATTCCATTGTTTCCGCTTGAAGTAGTGGACCTTCTAAAGAATCCCATATATTTTTATGTCTTTTTTTGAATAAGAGAATTAAATCATTATATCTAATTAATATATTTACTACCATCATGTTTGAAAATCTGAGTTTGAAAAATGAAAATAAAAAAGCCTAGAACTCCAAAAATCTATAATAGTCCAAACATACCATATCTGGAAGTTGACTTAAAAATAGTTTTAGAGTATCTAGGCTTGATAAAATAGACAGAAAGGGGTATTCTACTTATAAGCCATAGAATCCGTTTAGTTTTGAAATTTTAATATTTTACAGTCTTTTAAAGAGTTATATAAACAAAACTTTATTTATATAATATTCAGTTAAATAACTATTTGGAGAATTTATCATATGTTTTCGAATTTTTCAATATCTATTGAATGAAAAGAAAAGTCCAAACAAAATTTGTCCAGACTTTTCTATAAGAAATAATCAATCTAAAAATTCCCATTATAGAATTGTTGTCCTACGAGGATTTGAACCTCAATTCTCTGGACCAAAACCAGATGTATTACCATTATACTATAGGACAAATGTTTATTAAAAATAGTTATGTATAGATTATATAAATACAGCCAAAGAATATGTCAAGGGCAAGAATCCTCTCAAGGACTAAGGTTAAGACAGAAAGAGGAGTATAGTTTATATTTAAATAAGTATATTTATTTAAATAAAAACATCTTTTGAGGATTCTTTCGCATTAATAGTTTATATTATCGTCTATATTATTTAGCTAAATTTTATTATATATATAATCTATACATATAAAAATACCTCCATCCAAATGGATTTAAGTATTACCTACTTTATTTATTTTTCTTTTGAGATGGTATGAAGATCGTTATAAATACTCCTTAAACCATCTGGGATGATGATTTTAAGTTTCTCAATTTCCGATCTCTTATTTAATACATATTCATTATATTTTGAACGTACTACTTCCATCTTTTCATTATACGACTCTGAAGCTGCTTTATCTTCAAGAGTAAGATACATTTGATATTCATGATCATAACTTTTTATCTTAGATTTCAAAGAGTTCAGAACCTTCTCATTCTCTCTTCGTAAATCTTGATATTTAAGCATAATCTTTTCTACTTCTTTAGTATCCACACTTGGGATTTTATTAGTGACTACAACTATAGAATCTTTTGCTTCTGTGGTTATATTCACTTTGTTATGTGCAATATTTAAAAGCTCGCTATAAGCTTTTCTTAAAGCACCATTATTATGAATATATTTCCCAATTGAAGAAGTTAAAGCTTCTGAGAAGAGATATTTAACCCGTTCTGAAACATCTAATTTCCCAAGTCCATAATTAGGATCTAGTGTAGAATCTTTAGACCTCTGTACTACATATTCAGGGAAATCCTTTATAAAATCAGATAAAGTATATTCTCTAAGTTTCTCACTTTCCACATCTTTTGCTTTGATTCCTTCACTCATCCATGCAATAAATGCTTTTAGTTGTGCAGCTTTAGTAAGTTTAGAATCTAGATCAGATAGTTCGGATAAATTATATCCTTCTTTAGTTCTAATCTTATTCTCAGATCCAAAGAGTGTTACTTCCTCAGTAATGAAGGAGATATTATTTAAAGATGATTCTATATCCTTTAATAACTCTCTAGCAATGTTACATAAATATGTAGCAGAAGTAGAAGTAATACCACTCTCTCCAAAAAATACTTTATTCTCATTTCTAATTTCCATAATATGAATATTTAAATAATTACTACTTAGGCACTTTGTAAGGAGTCGAACCTTAACCTCACATCCCTCGGAGTGCATCCGATGCACAAAGTACTATTAAATAATCAGATCCAGAGATATATAAAATCTCTTTCGCCGGGAATATATCCCAATGAAGTTTGTGCCTTAACTTCATCCCCTGTTTTTCTATAAGGCACTATAGATTATCAGAGATTTCATATAATTTCTTATATGATTGATTCCCTATAAATATTGTAGTTTTTGGAATCTCACCTTCTATATAAATAGATTGGCTCAGTGTCACCACTATCCTTTAAGGACTACAGGTTCTCTTACGAAGCGTATTTCTGTATTTAACTTCACTGATTTTGCTACATCTAGATAGTACTAGAAGTGGGATTCAAACCCACACGGATATTACTATCCACAGAATTTTAAGTCCTGAGTGTCTGTCAATTCCACCATTCTAGCATAATATATTTAATCCCACCATTCTTTCATATAATAATATCTTAATTTATTATATAAATACCACGCTTTTTCAGTTCGAAGAGTTGGGAGAATATCAATATCATATTTATCTATAGAAATAAATCTATTTATATTCTTAGTATTTACATAACCTTTAAAATCTAAATCCTCATCCCTAGCAATATCTAATAATCTCACAGCCAATTGCATCTTCGAAATTATTCTGGAATTATTAATATGACATCCGTTATCAGTAAAAAATTTAATACATTGAGTTAATTTCTCTTTTTCTACATCTAACATAAATGCCCAATCAAAATTATAATAAGCATTAGTTTTTATAAAAAATTTAATCCATCTCTTTACTTCTTTCGGGAGTTCTCTCTTTTTCATAATTAATAAATTATAAATCTAGACATATTTGTATATATAAATTATTAACAGGATCATTTGGAATTAGATCTTCTCCAGATATTTTCCGTCTTAATCTTCTCTCTATACATCTATCACATAAATACAATTTTAAATCCCACGTCGAATACAATACATTATTCCGAACTGATTTCTTATATTAACTTACTTCTTATAATACGAAGCTACATTAGACAATTATGAGTGTATCAACTCTGCTCATACGGTTTATCAGATTAATCCATTAGAAAATAATGCTTGTTTCTCATATAATTATTTTTATGAAAGTTCGATAAAAATGCTATCATTAACCGTACTCGATAGCTAAGTTGGGTTATACGACACCCAATAGGACTAAATTTATATGTACAATACAAAACCTATAAGTTACGTTGAGTCCTACACTAGTACTACACTCTTTATTATGCTCCTCAGGTAGGACTTGAACCTACGACCCTACGGATTAACGGTCCGCTGCTCTAGCCAACTGAGCTACTGAGGAGTTAATTTAATGATGTAAGTTCCCAAACCTTATATCTTAAATTCAAGAAAGTTTTATAACATTTCTAAGTTATAGAGTTATTCTCATTACCAATACAAACTCAAAAAGATGGATCTGCTTTTAATTTATACTCCCCTTAGACATAGGATGAGTTGGGATTTATAATTAGCATGCATAATTATAAAATATAACAAACTTCTATATTCCGCGTTAAATATCTGAAGTCTATTATATAGTAGCGGGAGATGGATTCGAACCACCATCCTCTAGGTTATGAGCCTAGGATGTTACCTTTACACTATCCCGCATAGAATATAAACAAAATTATTAATAAAAGGGGTGGTTACAGCTCATCTGCATTATTGCTGATTTTGATACTATCTCAAGGGCACTGAACCCACCCCAACCCTACTGTTGCCCTTTTTTCGGGTTAATATTAAGATATGAATTATATGAGTTTCTTTATCACTTCTTAGATTGGATTCGGACTAATATTTCCTACTGTATGTGACATTTTCACCAGTTAAACTACTAAGAAGTTGATTTAACAATAAGTATTCCACGCTTATTTTATATCTAATCCTAAGATATTAGATTTTAGGTCAATTTGGAAATCTAAAAATCTAGGTTTATTTATACTCTGTAACCAGTAGAGCTTGGAATATCTAATTATTGTACACTAATTAGATTTACATATGTAAATATCTTACTCCATGAGGATAATTTCTCTATGGATGTTACCTATTTGGATTTCAGAGATTTTATATTTAAAATCATCTCTAACTGTTATCGTTTCTAACATATCTAAAGATGCGTTATCTCCTAATACTTCGATACATCTTACTAATCTTGGGCTACTCCTATTAATATTTCTCATATCTAATGGAGACTTAATTACTTTATATTTAATTAAATACTCTATAGCTGGTAGAGATAGATTTAATCCAATTCCGGATCTATTAATCACGATCTTCATAATTATTATATTTAAAAGATTATTTTTATTTGTTTTAATTAATATAATTTTAAAGTATTTAAAAGATATCATTCTTATATATTTCCGAATATAACCTTTTAAATATAATATTTAACGAGAGCGAAGAGAGATTCGAACTCTCACAATATAGTTTTGCAGACTATTCCCTTAACCAATTTGGATATTCGCTCTTATTTAAATAGAATTAATGATTGATTCTAATGAAGATAATAATAATAGAAATATAAATATTCCTATTATTGTCATTATGTATTTTATATCTATCTTTCTCATAATAAACAAATTTAAAAAGGAGAGTATTAACTCTCCCTTAATAAGGAAGGAGATATCACATCTCATTAAATGTTGCTAATGTTAAACACTGATCATGAAAAAAAATTACAAAAAACATTAATCCAGAAATTCTAAACCTCAGAAATCCTGAAAATCAATATCGTGGTCCCACTAGGACTTGAACCTAGAATCTCAACATTATGAGTGTTTTGCGTTAACCTTTACGCTATGGGACCTTACATATCCTTAGATAAGATATATAATTATATACTTATCATCATATGTTTAAACATATATCATAATCATATTTCTAGCGATCTGAATATGTTGATCTAGATAATATATCATAGATCTTTATCTAACAATCCTTGTAATTTATATTATAACTCTTATCTAACAAAAGAGAAGAGCTAATATTGTAAAGAATAGATATATTCTATACATCCAAGGACTAGCTGTCTTTTTAATGTTTTGTAATAATACTATTAACGCAGTTATACATACTGCATTAAGTACTGTTAAAATAATTAATATTGATTCCATAATTTTAAATTTAAAGTTATAAATTATAGACACGACAGCTTATATATTTATTGATACTAGAGGCAAATAAGAGGTGATTAGGGTTCAAGATTAGAACTTGTCTCACCTCTTTCATTAACACAAGATTTTCCATGGTTTTACGAACTATGGAGAAAATTTTTTAGTGGTGTTGTGGATTAATGCTGTGAGAAGAGGGAAATTTGTGGTTTAGAATCACAAAAATCCCATCTCTCACTTCTAATCACTTGAAAAATATTATCACAACTCCCTTAGTACCTAGTGAAGGAAACGAACCTTCATTAACCATTCTAGGTAAATCGAATAGGTCATATTTCAACCCACTCGATTTTTCTTTTATATATTTTATACTCTCCTGTTTCGAGCAATAGTTTTATCGCATCCTCAACAGAGAATGATTTTTGCTTTCTTGCTTCTGTAATACTCATATTACGTTCTAGATTATATTCTCTAAATAATTCCAGAGCACTTTTAACTTTTCCTACATAAATAGGATTTTCATCAGTCCAGTCCACAGTTCTTGTGGAAGTATTTTCTAAAATACCTACCTCAGACAGGAATTTTAAAATTAATCCTTCTCTAATTGGGAGAATTTTAGCTAATTCCTTTCTTATATAGGATTTCTCCATTGGATGATGTAGATTTTCTCTTTTGAGTGAGTTAAGTTTTTGACTCAGTTCTTTGTAATCTTCTTGTGTTAAATTTTTAATCTTTTTCATGATATCTTGTGTTAATTTTTTAATAATAATACATGATATAAATAAAGGATAGCATTAGCTATCCTTTATATTAAGCCTCATCCCAGAGACACAGAGTTCTTTCCGTGCCAGGAACGAAACGATTCGGGACGCGTTTCACGTCAATGACTTTGACAGCTTCAACATCATCCATAACCTCTAGGATTTCTCCTAAGGTCGTGCATTTCCGGAGTTGCTTCATTAACCCCGATTTTGCCTCATCCAGTCCATTGACTTTGTTTACGAGCTGAGATAAAGAGAGTACTAATGTTTGTGTTTCTCCCTCTCCACGAACAAAACCTTGAACAACACGTTCTTGTCCATCCTGAGTTGTGAACTTATATTCAGGGTTAAATGTTGCATCACTTAAGTCGACAACGTCTCCAATTTCACGTCCGCCTTCTGCGTTACGAACTATAACTGGGGAATTTAATAATTCTTTAGACAGACCTTGTGAAAATTTACTTCTACCTTTCATAATCTTTACGTTTTATTTAATGTTTTTTATTCAAAGATGGTCACGGGGTGTAGGGTGTGATAGATCTTAAATTTTCAGAGCTACAGAAATTTTTTATAAAAAAAATTTTATTTTTGCTTAGTTATTATAGAACAATATAAAACTAAAAACCCTATCTACTTTAAAATACAAAAAATTTTAAAAATTATTTTTATTTAGATTATCTACTCTATCTTTGTATAACTAAACAACAAAAAACATAATATGAAAACAATTGAAAATTTTAAATTAGAAGTAGTATTAAGAATCCTTAATGCATTTAAAGAAGAAGACGAAATTGCAAGTATTTTATCTTCCCAATTATCTACTTATGGTATAAGTGATGAAGTAATAAAAGTATCCACAAAACATTTAATTTCATCTGGAGATATTGAAGATTGTTCCAGCAATGGCTTCGCTCCAAGATTTAAAATTCATACATCATTATCTTGTCCAGATTTTTTAACTAATCCAGATCTAACATTAAACAACAAAGCTTTCATTCTAATGTTTTATAACATTCTACCATCATATGATAAAATTCCAGCTAGAGAATTAAAACGAATTTTAGATGATAATAATATAGATTGTGTTATTGGAACTATTTATAATATTACAAGAAGATTAAAAGAATTTAATACAGAAGGTTTATTTGGAATACTTAAGAATACAAAAGATATAACTTTAAAAATCTCACATCCTAAGTACACTCTTTTAAAAACACCTAAAGGATATCAAGTTAATTCTAAATTATTAAAAGGTGAGAATACTGAAGAAAGGGTTATATATAAACACTCTGATAAATTATGTATAAAGTGTGGAGAAACAGATCCTTCTAAATTTGATAAGCATAGAAATTTCTTATGTAGTAAGTGTGCACGAGATGAAGAGGAAGAAAAGAAATGGGAAAATATAGGAAAGTGGTTATTAGATAAATGTAAAAGAAATTGTGGGTATAGAAAATATAATTATAGTAATAAAAATAATATAAAAAAGGAATTGGATATTACAGAAGAATATTTAAATGAGATGTACAAAGCACAAGAGGGGAAATGTTATTATTCTGGAATCCCATTTTCAAAAGATTATAGACCTTCTGTGGATAGGATAGATTCTAATAAAGGATATATAAAAGGAAATATTGTTATTTGTGAGGATAAGATTAATGTAATGAAGAGTAATTTATCTATTAAAGAATTTAAGGAAAGGATTGTGAATATATATAATAACTTAAATAATATAGATTTAATATAAATACAATAAATTTCTCCTCCATTTTACAATTTCTTAAGAGGAAAAGTATGAAATTTTAGGATTTAAATAAAATAAAATTTTTAAATTTTCTTCGGAATGAGGTATGAGGATTGTATTAAATATAAAATATTTAAGATATATGGAAATTTTAAATATATGAGGTATTTAAATATAAATTTTATATAATAGATAAATTTTAAATATAAAGAGACTCCCAGCTCAAGATTTTTTGCGAAGCAAAAAAACTTACCCTTTGAAGGGGTAGGGTAGGTACTAGTTAAGGACTTACTAGTTATAGTTATGGTACTCTCATGAGAGGTAGGATTTGGAGTAGAAGTGTGATTTATTTAAATATTTGGTTAAATATTTAGCAAAATGCGCGTTTAGGTAAGGGTTGTTCAAGTGTAATTTAGAAGAGCTTCAAGTGTAAAATAATCGAGTTGGTGGTTTTCGTCTTCTATTCTACACTTAGAGCATTTTTTAAATTTTTAAAAAATAAAGTAGGAATATGATTTATATAAAAATTTTATCATAGAAACCGACGGTCTTATCTAAATTTGTTATAAAAACCATTCGGGAAAATCGTGAATAGAAAATTTTTAGATTTTATAGGTAATGTGAGTTATTATCCTTATCTTTGTTTGTGATTAAAAATAATTCCACAACATTATCTATTTATTTAATTAAATATATAAATTTAACATGGAGAAAATAAATAAACCACAAAGAATACAAATAGGAAAAAACTTGATAGAAAATGAGGATTTAAATGGGTATACTATATACTTATTCTGTTTATTATCCTTATATAAAGATAAAGATACGCAGCAATGTTTTCCTTCTTTAAATACTTTAGCGGAAGAAACTAAATCATCAAAAAAGACAGTTATGAATAGATTAAATGAACTACAAGATAAAGGTTATATAACTATAACTAAAAGAGGAAATAAAGGAAATTTATATACCCTAATTCGCCCTCCAAAATTATTAAAAGATAAAGAAGAATTTACTTTCGAATTTATGAAAAGAGATGATTTAACAATAGAAGAGAAGATATTCTTTATTTGTACTGCTCCAAAAACTATTAAAGATACTAATACCGGAATAGGAGAAATGAAGAATGTGAGCGTGAATGCGATTGCTAGGTTATGTGGATTTTCGTGGGGAAATGCGAAAGAGCTTATTGATGGACTAGAGAAAAAGGAAAAGATAGAGTTAAATAACAATAATTTAAAAATAGATTATACGAAAATTAGTCAAGCTATGTTATTTATGGCTGCAAAGATTGAGGAGAATAGTGAAGACATTGATAAATTGAAAGACGAGATAAGTATAATGAAATCTAGAATGAATTATTTTGAAAAAGAATTATTTAAGAGAACAGCAGAAGATGTGGAATATGAAAGGATCTAATTGTTACTAAATACTATAAAATTAGACTATTAAGCGTTATGCTTCTTTATATAAAAATATTATTATAAACTTGGAAAACTTCATTATTCAAGTACTAGATACTTTTAAAGAAATAAATCAAATTAAAATACTAAAAATTATAATACTATTATTAAATAAAATAATATGATATACTTAATTGAATCAGGTAATTTCTATAAGATAGGATTTACAGAGAATCTTAAATCTCGAATGAAACAATACACCACTCACAATCCGGATTATAGGCTTATAGATAATTTTGATGGAGATAAAGAAGATGAAAAAGAGTTGCATGAACTATGTAAAGAATTTCATCATTCACTAGAATGGTTTAATAAAGATGAGAGGATATTAGAGATATTCCAAGAATATAAAAATTTTAATATGAATATCTATAATAAAGAAATAAAAGCTTTAAAGTGTAAATTTAAAAAATTAAAAAATAATTATGATTATTTATATGAAACCAGTAATAAACATGATCGTATATTGCAGGAAGTATTAGATATAAATAAAGAAATACTTACCGAACTTAAAAAGGTATATTCTACACAAGAAAAATCTAATATCGATATAATAGATCTAAAATCTAGATTAAATTACTTAGAAACCCAGTTTCAAGAAGATTAAATAAAACTTAATAATTATTTACTATTAAATTTTATCTAAACTCAAATCCTAGGATTTCTCACAAAAATCACATACCTTTGTAAATCATAACAATCAATCCTTTTATGCAAAATCCAACTTTTGAATCTACACCAATAACATTAACTTTTCCAGAATCCTTTTATATAAAAGAAGGATTACAACGATATTATAAAATAATCTCCGAACCTAAATATACTCCAGAAGAGGAGAGTTATACATATAAACTTCAACCATGTAAAAATGAAGAAATCTTAAATACAGACAATACTAAAATAATAGAACTTATAATTTAAATATATCACAATGAACGTAAACGATTTTTATAAAACAACCAATTACAATGAGCTATATCTCCAACTTTTACAAGGGATTAAGGAAGGGGTGGGAGATTTTAATACAGAGAATATAGCTTTATTAACAGAGAAATTATCAGCAGTAGTAAATGAATTAAATACTACTAATACTAAGATAGATACGACAAATACTAAAATACAAGATTTAATAACTAAAATAGAGAATTTAACTACTACATTTAGTGCTAAATTAGATACAGCATTAGCATCTCTAGCTAATATTGATGTTGATTTAGATCCTGTTAAAGAAACTTTAGGACAGATAAAGGATACAACTACTTCTATACATACGAATACCTCTAGTATAGATACTAATTTAATTCAGGCAAATACTAAATTAGATACTATTGTAACTAATACCTCTCCAAAACTTCCGCCAGAAGGTGGAGAAGGCAACTGATTAGGTATAAATTAAATTGCACATGTTATTGTTATATAATATATACATTCTTTAAATATTAAAGATATACTATCTTTGTAGTGACATAATTTATAAAGTTAAACAAATAGTATATGGACGATAATATAATGCAAAATGTATTAGTGATGTATAGTTATGTAATGAATAACTTAAATAAAATAAAAACAATAATAATATCAGATCCTGAATTTAAATCTCAGGATTCAATAGAGTTTATAGATGAATTTGGAAAGATTAAATATCCAGAACTATCGTATTTAGATAGACAAGGGGCTGTGAAGAAGGATTTGAATAATATTATTCCGGAATTAAGAAAAAATCTTAATTTATAAAATTTAACATTTAATCTTAGGATTAGATCTATAATCTTAGTATATTTGTATATGTTAAATTAAAAATATGATTATGGAAAAACTTATTAGTGATAAGGAGTTAGAATGTATAAATGCTTCTATGATGGATGTAATGAATAATGCTAAAATCGGAATTGAGAAATTAGTTCAAATTATTCAGTATTTTAATGAAGGAGATTGTGAGAATAAAAAGAATTTAAGAGAACTATTAGAAATGAATAAGAGCTTCTCTGATTATTTTGATATGATTGAGGATAGACTTAAAGTGATATTATCTAAGTTAGATAACTTCCATAGAGAAGAAGACTATGATGGAATTGATATAGAGACATTGTTAAATCTTATCGATGAGAAATTAGATAGAACTTTAAATAAAATTCCTAACGAAGAAGAAGATTCTTTAGATGAGTTAGAAAATAAATTAAATAATCCTGATTTAGATAAAATTCCAGATTATGCTAAAGTTGGGATTACTATCGGAGCACCTATAGCTAGTAATAAATTACCGATAGATCAGGTTAAATGTACTAGTCCTGATATAAATGAGTTATTTTCTAATTTCGGAGAGATGGTAAAGGAAATGTTAAAAAGTTCTGATATAGAATATATAACAAATGACGATTATCTTAAATCCCTTAATTTTATTAAGGAGATGATTGAAAATATAAGCAAGTAGTCTTCTTTGCGTGTTTATTTATGTGTTAATAATGTTAAATGAAAATACCCTATAACTTAATTGTTATAGGGTATTTTTTTATATATAAAATTTAAATATGTAATTTATTTAATTCCTCATTGTCATTTTTCTTTACCCACTTATCTATTAAGATATATAATAAATACCATAATACTAAGAAGCAGAAAAATACTAATGCAGATTTAAATAAATAAGTTAATCCGGCAGATAATAAAACTGAGATAATAACCTTAACAGCTTTATAATTTAGGATTTTATAAAAGAATCCCTTTACTTTATTCCAAAAATTTTTCATAGTTAAATATTATTTAGTTGTTACTTAATAGTTCATTAGAATCATTAATATTAGGAATTAAGAAGCTTATATAGTTATCTTGTTTAAGATTTGCTCCATTATTTGTATCATAAATATATATATAATAAGAGACGACAGTACTTCCACTTATTGCAGATTTAAATGTTGTAGATAGATAATTTTCATCCAAGACATTTACATTCTCTGATAGAAAAGGAGTTATACATAATAAATTTTTATATCTAGAAGCTAAAGTAGAGTTTTTATATCTTACTGTTATTCTTATCCCTTTATCATCTGAATTAGAGATTATAGAAGCAGTAACGTTATTTATATATTCGTGATTATAAAAGATTGTTTGTAGTGTTCCACTTGAAACATTGGCTGTTCCGGCAACCATTGCTTGAGTCTTTTTTAATAATGCTATTATTTTATCCTCATTTAAATAATTAGTGCTCATTTATTTATATATTACTTGTTTTTATATTATTATATAATATTAGACATTATTCCTGAAGGTTTATTATATATAATATTCCTACTCTTTATTAAATTCTTATGAAAGAACCCTTCGTTTTATATTATCCAAATCAACTTCAGCATCAAATTTTGGATTAGATTGAATCATTTCTTTATATACGGATTCTTTAGATGTAAAATATTGAATTTCTTGAGAATTAGTAGAAAGAGTTCTGGTTTGGAAGAAGATTTAAATAATATCGCCCAGACAGGAAGGGTGGGATTTTGCTATTGGAAGTATTAGATATCATTTAAATATAAGATTATATATAAATCCTACTTCTTCTTTTTTCCTTTATGTTTCCATTTAGCTACATTTCGAGCAAAATTAGCTCTTTTCCTTTGTAGAGGTGTGGCATTTGGATCATTTAATACTGATCTAGCATGTTCTTGAACAGATTGTCCAGCTCTTTTAGCAGACTCTGTAAATTTTCCACGATTCTTTTTCTTAATATAAATTTTCCCGCCCTTTTTAAGAAATTCCGCAGATTCTTTACCTAAATACTTCTCTATAACATTATCAAATTCCTCTAAATCCAAATCTGGAACTTTTAATAGACTAAAGTCTATTTTACTAAGATTAAATTTCATACTCTATAATTTAACGCGTTAAACATATTATTTCTTATATTTTTAAATTTAAATATATAAATCTTGTTTTGACTGCAAGTTATTAATATATTTGCACTATTCAAAATAAGTGTGTATTAAAAATAGAAAATAAGTTAAATGATAGACAAAATTCTACCCCTCATAAATAGTTTGATTAAATCTAAAATTATAAAAGATTCTAAATTGATACTTTGTGTAGTTATTGTACTATGTACTTTATATTTTTCTAACTATGTAGAAAGATATTTAAACGAAACGATAAAGGAAACTGTTAGAATTGAAATAAGTAATGTATTCAATCAAAGAGAGAAAGAGAGATCTGAGAAACATGCGGAATTAGTAAATACCGCACTAACTATTCCCCCTAAAATAGATAATGAATTACGTAAACTTCAACAAACTCTTAAAGCTGATAGGGCATTTTTCTGTGAATATGGTAATAGTTTAACTTCATTAAGCGGAAATCTTTTTACATACTTCACAATGAGGAATGAACAAAATGCTTCTGGAGTAGCGGGAATTAAACAGCAATATCAACAACAAAGTACTGATAATTTTAGATTTAATGTAGAACTTAACGAAAAGAAAGTATATAATCTATTAGATATAGAGAATATTAAAGAATCAGATCCGATTTTATATACAATGTTAAAAAAGAATGGAGCTAAACAATTATTTCTTTATTTAATAGAAATTGATGGAACTCCCAGAGGATTTATTGGAATAAGTTATTCAAAAGAATCCCCACTTTCGCATGATCAAATGTTTTATTATACAACAACTTGTGCAAGAGCTATAATAGATTTAGCTATAGTGAAAGGAAATTAAAATTTATATATTATGACTATGAGTATGAATGAAGGAGATGTTAAATACTTCTCCTTCGATGGTAATGATTTAATCGTCGATAAGGAAAACGATGATGTTACATACAATGATGAGAAACATGTGTATGTAGGTAAAAAGGGAGTAGGAGAAGGAAAAAAATTTATTTCTGTAACTACTTTAATTGGAGAGTTCGAGAATAAGTTTGATTCAGATTTTTGGAAGAAGTATAAGGCGTTAGAAGAGTTAATGGGAAATGATTTTATTAATGTAAAGAGTTCTTTATTAAATACTAAAAAATGGGATGATTCTTATATTCCAGATAGTATTACAAAAGAAGTATTTGAAGAGACTTGTAATAAATATGTAAAAGATTGGGGAGAAACAAATAGGATAGCTTGTGAGTATGGTACTGAGATACATGCAGAACAAGAAACTGGATTTTATAATCATGCTGAGAAAATGATTAAGAGATTTAATTTAGGAGGAACTATTCCTGTATATAAAAATCATCATAATTTAGATATAGATACAGGAATTATACCGGAAATGTTAATTTCTTATATAGATCCAGAAGGAATGTTACGTATTGCTGGACAATCTGATTTAATTATTAAAAATGGAAATCATATCAAAGTATGGGACTGGAAGACTAATAAGAAATTAAAACAAAAATCCTATTTTGATCCTAAAAAGAAGAAGTATCAAATGATGAAATATCCTTTAAATAATATAATGGATTGTAACTTCTTACATTATACTCTTCAATTATCTCTTTACGCATGGATGCTTCAAAAACAAAATCCGGATTTAATTATTGATGAGCTAAGAATTGTTCACTTTACTCACGATGGTGAAGTTAATGAGTATGTTCTAGAATATTTAAAATCTGATATAGAGAAGATGCTTAAATACTATAAAAAGCAGTTAATTCTCCGGAAATATGAAGAAGAAAATAAACCTATAATATTTTAAATATCATGAGTATTAAAGATATATTATCAGGACACGCAAAGGAATTTTTAAATATAAATGAAAAATTATATTTAAAAAGATTGGAGATATGTAAAGAATGTCCTTTATATTCAGAAAAATATGGAGGCTATTGTGATCCTAAATTATGGATAAATCCTCGTACTGGTCAGGTATCTGATGTAGAAATGGTTGGATGGGTTAAAGGATGTGGATGTAGACTAATGGCAAAGACAAGAAATAAAAATAATCATTGTGTATTAAATAAATGGTAAATGTTTTATGTTAAATTTAAATGTATATGGGAAAAGTAATGAAAAATGATTATTCCGGATTATATGTTCCGGAGAATGTTAGGTCAGAATTAAATACTGACAAAGCTCTTAAATCGATAGGAATCGATGAGAAAATAAAAAATGTCTCTGACGAAGAACTCCAGAAACAAGTAGAGTTTTTTGAGGATAAAGTAAATAATTGGGAAATTAAACCAATGGGAACTTATTTAATCTTCTCTAAATATCCTGCTAGTCCTTATGAAAACCCTAAATCTAAGGGAGGAATTATATTAAAACGGGACGTTAAACATGATCCTCGTTCTGGAGAAGATATAGATATTTGGAATGAACGCTTTATTTCTGTAGGTAGTGTAATAGATGTAGGTCCCGATTGTAAAACAGTTACCCCGGGAATGGATATAATGTATATAGCTAATAGTGAAAGAGATCTCCCAATTGATACTGACGGAACTGGAGATACTGTTTTATGGATTATTCAAGAGCAAAATGTATTAGCTTGTAGTTCTAAGAAAATTAATAACCATGAAGAATTGTCTTAAATATCAAGAACCTAAAATATTTCTAAAACCAGGAGATTTGGTTCAATTAAAACACGATATGCCATTTAAGCCTAAAATGCTTATAGTGGAAAAAGTTGTAGATTCATCAGAAAATGAAATTTCATTTCTTGGAATGAGGTGTGTATGGTTTAATTCTAATCGAGATATGTGCGAAGGAGTATTCTCGACTAAAGATTTAGAAAAGGTATGATATGAAGAGTGATATAAGTAATCTCCTTATTTATATCACTCTTTCTTGCTAAATATGGATATGTACTATGGTAAAGTTTTTTAATTATAATAATCAAACCGGATCCTTAGAATTAAATAAGGAGGAGATTCTATTACTTAAAGAATTTAATGATTTAATGGAGTCTGAGAGAAATAAATGTCCAGAAGATCCTGTTGGAAGGTTTAAATTACGAGCGTTTAGGGAATTTAAATATATTTATTTAATGTTAGATTGGCAATCTCCTATATGCGATTTCTCTGAACAGAATAGAAATAAAGAAGCAAGAAGACAAGCATCTATAACAGATGAGGAATTTTCCGATCCCTTATTTAGAACAGCTTGTAGAAAATATGAGGAATTAAGAGATTCTTTTAGAACATATAAATTACTTAAATCCGTATATACTGTAATAGATAAATTAACGATATATTTTAATGACTTAGTTGATTTAAGTGATGTAAATGATGAGACAGGACAACTAAGATATAAAGCTAAAGACGTAATCGCAGAAGCTAAAGGAATAGGTCCTCTTCTAGATGAAGTTAGGGCAGCAGAGGATAGATATAAGAGAGATATAGAAAAACAATCTAAAATAAAAGGAGATTATGAACCTGGATATAGAGATTAAATATGGCTAGGAAAATTACATATGGAGCAAAAGGTAATGTATCTAAAGTAAAGGCAAAGAAAGATATTCCTAAAAAAGTAGATTCCGAACCAGAAAAACCTAAAAGAGTTGTAAAAAAGAAACCTACTACAAAGGAACTTTTAAATTCTTTAGATACTGAAACAATAGTAAAAGATTTAAATATCTACGATACTCCAGAAAAGATAAAAGAAGAATCAGAAGAGCAAAAATTATATGATAATTCTTATATATCTAAGGATTTATCTAATTATGAAGCTGCCAGAGATGAAGTTGAAATAGATGATTATTTATATAGTAAATTAAAGACTAAAGCTCTAGAACAATCAGAAGCATTTACTGATTGGGATGTTAAAATAGGAGATCCAGTAGATTTCTTTGATCCCGAACTTTCGTATGAACTTACTGGGTATAGACCTATAACAGAAACACAAGGATTAGATTTTAATCCTGATTGGTTTAGAGAAGATGCTATGACTAAAGAAGCTACAGGGAAGTATGAGATGTATGCTTATAAAGGTCCTGCATATAATAATTTCTGGGATGAGAGATTCAGAAGATGTACTGAGGGCTATACTTCACATGGGTATACTATAACTGGATGGAATTATTTTTATTTAAATTTCTATCGAATGCAAACTCCGATTATATTAGATACAGGAGGAACAAAAAAAGGTAAACGTGCTACATCTTTTCCAATGTTTCTAGCAAAACAATATGAATATTTTCATTATCTGGAATTATGTAGGAAAACAAATAAAGATGCTCTTGTTTTAAAGGGACGTGGGCTTAAAATACCGGGCCTCCCTTAAAGTAATTTAAGGGTAATAAATTCCGAAATATCGGTAAAGACTAAGGTTTAAATATAAACTATGTTAATGCCGAGATGATTAAATATCAATTAATTATCGTAGAGCGCAGGAAGTGAACGTTAAGAGAGTAATAATCTTCCCATGAGTTCGGAATATCTTATTTAAATATGAGATAAAAACGTGCGCCGATCCTTTAGATGATTAAATCTAAATATAGTAAGGAGGAAACTCCAGGAAATAAAGAATAAAAAGTCTTTATGATAACAGAAGCGGTTTCAGTGAAATGGGAGCAAATAATGGAGTTGCAATGTATACATGTGAACCAGAGTCTCAATCTATATATACCGCAGCAACTAGTGATTTCTTAGCTAAGACATTAGAGAAATGTTGGGTACAATTGGATTATTTAAATACAGAAACAGAGAATGGATTTAAGCATTTACGCCAAGCGATAAATACTATGGTCCAAAAAAGAGCATCAAAGAAGGATAGAGAAGGTAATGAATCCGGATTTAAATCTATGATAACAGGTATCGTAGCAGATAAACCTTCTAAAGTCAGAGGTGATCGATGTGAATTACTTATATACGAAGAATGTGGTTCTGACCCCGAGTTGATTAAGAAATGGATTCAAGGAGATGCTCTTATTAAGGTAATTGGACAAAGAGTTGGATTTAAGATTGGTTATGGTACCGGTAAATATTCCAGTATTTATTTAGAAAGAAAATATAAAATTTTGCCGGCTTGAAGAGGAATCTTCATTGAGAAAATCGAGCAAAATCGGGGAAAGCTGTGATGCCAATCCCGAGGTAATCAATTAAATTGCGAAAGGTTAATTGATACTGTAACGCATAGTAGGTGAATAAATATAATCCTACCACGAGTGTTCGACATCTAGAACAGATGAAAATATATGCTGACCTTACATAAATTAAGAAGTGTAAGAATCTAGAGATAAAAAGCTTTAGAGATAACAAAGTGGGAGATAGTGGTCCATCTTTAGAAGGACTAGAACGGATGTTTCTTGATCCAATTTCCTTCGGAATCTTACCATATAAACATAATCACTCCTCAGATAATCGTACAGTCTATACAGCATACTTTATCCCATCTACTGCCATAGTAATGCAACCTGGGATAATAGATAATCGAGGAGTTACAATACGTAAGAAAGCAGAAGAATTTTTAATGATTGAACGTCAAAGATACTCAAATGATCCCTTTGCTTATATGGTACATTGTGCAGAGTATTGTTGGACTTTCCAAGAAGCTTTATCTAGGAAAGGAGATAATATGTTCAATCAGAATTTAATCGCACAAAGATTAACAGATATAGAAGTTCATGGCTACGGAATAAAACCAAAAATTGGTATACTTGCTTTAGCCACAGATGGAGGTAGAGATAATATTAAATTCATCTCTTCTCCTAATGGTAAAGTTAAAATATTTGAAGAGCCTATAAGAGATGAGAATGGAGATTTAATACCTAATCTTTATGTTGCTGGAATTGACTCTATTGACCAAGGTATTGATCAGTCTACTGGGCAGAAGGATACATCTGATTTCTGTTTAGTTATAAAGAAGAGGAATTATGGACTTGATGGAAATAAATATGTAGCTATATATAAAGATAGACCTGAGAATATTAGAACAGCTTATAATCAGACAATTCTATTACTGGAATGGTATGGAGCAAAAGCAGTATTAGAAAGTTCCAGAACAGCTATTGTAAGTTATTTTCAGGATAAAGGAAAACAATATTTATTGATGAAAAAATTACAATCTCCGAATAGTACAGATGTATCTAAGAAGAAATCTTTAAATTCTAGTATGTACGGTATTTATCCCTCAAAAAGAGTTATTGAGTATTATCTTGAACTTATTCAGGATTATGTTAATGAATTCTGGGATAGAATTGATTGTATAGAGATGTTAAATGAGTTAAAGGATTATTCTTATGAGAATAAGAGGAAGTTTGATATTATCGCTTCAATGGGAATGTGTGAAATGGGCGATCAAGAACTAAGATTACTAGGAGGAATTGGTGAGAAGAAGAAAAAAATTAAAATAAGTAAAATAGGATATTATTATGATTCTAATGGAGTAAAACATTTTGGAAAAATACCTACAGATGATGGAATTCCTGAGGATTTAAAAGTATTAATATCTAGAACAGATTCAGTATATGATTAATACGACTGAAAAAGAATATTTAATATGTATAATTAAAGAATACATATTAGAATTATATGGAGCGATATATAATAAATCAATGGATATAATTAAAACAGAGGATGGTTATATACTTAAAATGTATATAACAGAAGATTACTTAACTCCTTTATGTATATATATCCAATGTGATAGTAAAGAGAAGTTTTTAGAAAAAATAAAGAAAGAATTACACCTTCGAGGTTTAAATCTAACTAGATACTTCGTAGGACAAAAAATTGATTTGGATGAGCGTCGAGTACAAACGAGGATCAAAAGACTATCAAATTCAGAAGGCTAACCAAGCTATTTCTGATCTCATATATGATAAAGTAGCAATAAGAAAAGCTTATAACTACTATCACGGGAAGATGGATTTAGATCAATATAAGCATTTCGAAGAAAATTATGGAATAGGAACTCCGACACAAATACAATTTATACCACTTATAAAAAAGCACATAGATTATTTAGTCGGAAAGTTTCTAGATGCTCCATTAAATATGCAAATTACATGTAAAGATCAAAAGACATTATCTTTAATAAATAGAGAGAGACAGCTTAAAGTATTAGATGGAGTTAGGGAATTATATATGAGTAATTTATATAATACTATTCTCTCTAAATTCGGAGATCAGAATACTCCTATAACAAAAGATCCTCTAACTGAAAAATCTCTACAATTATTAAAGGAAGATATAGATAAAAATTTTATTTCTGAATATGAAATAGCAGCACAGAATATTATAACATATTTATCTCAATCTAAAAGTATTGATTTAGATATAAAAGCTAGATTATTAATGACGGATTTATTAATCTCCGGAACACTTTATTTTAAAACACAACCTTCTAGAAGTGGGAATAATGTGGATATAGAAGGATTAAATCCTATTAATACTTTTGTGGAGAAAAATCCTAATAGTTATTATTTAAATAAATCTCCTAGAGCTGTATGTAGATATTATATGACAGTAGATCAGATCTTATCTAAATATAATTCAGAATTAACTGAATCAGATAAAACTAAGTTAAGAGATGAATTAGAGAAATCGTATTATACTGATAATCAGAAATATATAATTAGATCTACTGGTCCGATAAATGCTGCTACTACAGAAGATTCAGAATTTGCTACCGGAATATTAGGGGGACTAGAAGTAACTCCTGTTTGGGATGGGAATACTGGAATGTATGGATATAATAATAGATTAATTACTGTATATGAGGTAGAATATATAGAGACAGGAAAAGATGGTGTAATGCATAGATACTCTGTAGTTAAAATTGCTAGTGATATTTATATTGTTAGGGATGTAGATTTAAATGTAGTTAGATCTATGGATAATCCTAAGGAATGTACATTATCTGTTAATGGGTTATTTATGACAACGAGACAAAATATCCCGTTTAGTTTAGTATTAGCTACAGCAGATTTGCAAGATATGTATAATATACTATTTTTCCTTCGAAATAATGCCATTGCAGTAAGTGGGACAAAAGGTATTGCAGTAGATTTCTCTAAAATCCCTACATTCTTAGATGAGGAAGATGAAACAAACAGATTACTTAAATTCATGGCGTATGTAAAACAAGGATTCGCAGCATTAGATACTTCCCAAAGTGAGGCTGGACAATCTATGCCAAATGCTGTATTTAATACATATGATATGAGTTTATCCTACCAATCAATGCAAGCTCTAGATTTAGCTATAGAAAAAATAGAACAACTCGCATCTAATATAACAGGAGCATTTAGAGAAGCTATTGGAGGAGTTGAAACTAGAGATGCTGTTACTAATGTTAGAACCGGAATTAATCAATCACTAATTGTCACAAAAATATACTTCTCTAACATGGCATTAGCTTTAAGAGAATTATTCTTAGATAGTTTAAATATAGCTAAAGTAGTATATAAAGATGGATTTCAAGGAACTATAATTCTTGGAGAGAAACAAAAAGCTATTTTCACAGCACTTCCAGAACATTATACAGTAACAGACTTTGATATAAATATTGCTGATACTCAATCCGCTTTACAAGACTTAGAAACTATAAAAGCATATAATCTTGAGTTAATTAAATCGGGACAATTAACAGCTGATGTATTAGTACAAGCTATTGGATGCAAGAGTATCACAGAATATAAACAAATAACATTAGACGCAATTAAACGTCAAAAAGAGGAGAATAATCAAATACAACAAGCTCAACAGCAGATACAGCAATATGATCAAGCTCTTAAAGAAGCTCAACAACAGATACAGCAACTTCAAGAGGAATTGCAAAAATCTATTAAAGAAGTAGAAAATCTAAAACAAAAAGAACAAGATTCCTCTATTAAATGGTTTACTGCTAAATCTAAAGATGAGAATGATAAAGAGAGAAATAAAATCGAAGAAAAGAAAGCTAATATTGAATGGGCACAATTATTTGATAACAATCCTAGAAATAACGAAGTAAATTTTGGAAAATGAAAAATATTTCATTAAATTTAAGCATTTCATTAACTGAATATGGAATATCTGGATTTACATTGAAGGATACTACTGGTATAAGTACTAGTAGTATCTATCCAGAAGTATCACAGATATCTTCTAATTATTTAAGAACAAAAGATATTGTATTTATTGATTTGATTACTTTAAATACTATTGAAGATCCTAAAGTATCTGATTTTTATTATGTATGTCATTCAGATCAAGAATATACTGATTATAAATTAAATTATTCTACTAAAATAGATGGATGGCATATAATAGATCATTTAGCATTACCTAATTACGAATGGGTTCATGGAGTATCTCCATCTAGTTTAAATATGGAAGGGGAAATATTCTATTCCGCGAAAGAACTTTCAAATGGAGAAGTAGAGATCTATGAAATAACTATTATATCCGGAAGTTATACTGAAAAGAAAGTATCTATAATGGATTTATATAGTAATCAATCTAACTCTAATATAATAGGGATTGAAGAAGAGACATTTCTTTTAGGGAATTTAGAATATTGTTATGAGAATAAATTAAAATATATCTATTATAATAAATTGTATACTAGATGTAATATAAAAAATGATAATAATATTTCTCAAGTATTTAGAGATAGGAATATGGTATTTATAGCTTTAGAATTGATCCATAGATTAATAGATAAATGTAGTTATTACGAAGCTGAGAGAATTATAGAAGAGATTCAGGTTTGTGGAGGATTTTGTAGTAATGATTATATTAAATACTCTACTGGATCTAGTTCTTGTAATTGTAGAAAGTAATGAAGAAATCAGAAGTAGTTACTATATTAGGATCGCAAAGTTATAAGTGTGAGAATTATAATTCTCATATTGTATCTTGGTCCCCTCCAGAAGATTCTTCTACTTTGATATATACTACGGTAAATTCTAATGAAACTATTAGAATAACTAATAGATGGGAGTATTTTGAGTATATTTATGATGATAAAGGAAGAGATTTATTAAGTAATAAAAAGTCAAATACTTCTGCTTTGGATGTAATATTTAAAGATCCTGGAAGGCATAAAATTTATGTTAAATTTATACCATTACAGACTAATTTAACTGGATGTTTTTATGGATGTTTTAATTTATATAAAGTAAGTGAGGATTTATTTAAAGGTTGTTCAAATGTAATTAGTATTATAAATATATTTAGAAATTGTCAACTATTATCTGAGATTCCAAAAGAACTATTTATTTATTTCCCTAATCTTAAATATATAGAGGGCTGTTTTGCTGGCTGTGACTCATTAACCTATATTCCAGAAAAATTATTTATTAATAATAATAAAATAACTAGTTTTGAGGAGTGTTGGTATATGTGCTCTAATTTAAAAACTATACCTGAGGATTTGTTTCAATATACTCCAGAAGTAGAAACTGTTAGATATTGTTTTTGTTATTGTTATAATCTTTCTCAAATTTCAAATAATTTATTTGATAATTGCTTTAAGATAGCTAATTTTGGTAGTTGTTTTAAGCAATGTAATATATTGATAACTCCTTCTGGAATTAATAACATAGAATTATGGAAACGTACAAGTTATGATGAATTTCCTAGAATAATAAATGGGATACATTGTTTTGAGAATTGTTCTTCGATACCAAATTATTATGATATCCCGGAGGAATGGAGATAAATATTACGTAAAATATTAATTATGGATAAAATAAATCAATTACTAGAAAAAGCAATTAAGGACTACCACTCCTTAATAGAAGAATATCAATACGGTAATTATATAGATGAAAGTTTCATAGTTGAAGAAGTTTTATTCCTCAAATATAATGAAATAGATTGTATAAAAGACTCGCTATTTAATTCAATCATCGAATATTTTTTAAATAATGATTACCAAAGCACAAAATTCCAGTGGATGTGAAAGTAAGATATATAATATAACACCTGAATCTTGTTTTGATAAGAGAGTAGAGGATTTTAGGATAAAAGAAATAGAATTTAATCCTATCACCAAAAAACTTATAATCAAACAATCTCCAGATGTTGTCATATCCACAGACATTCTTCAATTAAATGATGTTTCAGAACCTACACATTTAAGTCCCGTAGAAGATATAGTAGATAATATTCCAAGCAATGCTGAAAGTGGAGTATCTTATATACTAAGAGTAGAGGATAAATATTATCATTGTACTTGGAGAGATACTCTTAAATATTGGGATAGAATACAATTAAAAGATGGATATGAGTTCTTTAATAAAAAGGATTCAAAAGAGTATAGATATAATAATGGAGCTTTAGTAGATATTTCTACTATCCATTTAAGTATGAAAATAAATCAAGATAATATTCAGATATTAAATTCTTCTGGGGATGGTGTTACACTTCCTGTCGCTTCACCAACCACTCCCGGATTATTTAGTAAGGAGGATAAAACTAAATTAGATTCAATTACTAAATATGTAAAAGAAATATCATTTTCTGGAGCTGATACTTTAGTGTTAGATATAGTTAGTAGTGATGGAACTAAATCCTTACCAATTCGGGAGGCTAATATAAATCAGAATGGTTTAATGTCTAAGGAGGCTTGTTTAAATCTTTCTAGATTATTAAATACTGTTACTAATAATATATACACAAAAGAAGAAGTACAGGAGTTATTAAATAAAAAAGTAGATGTCGCTCCTGGAAAGGATTTATTAGATACTTCTCAGATATTTAAAATAAATCAAATCTTTGATTATGTAGAAAATGTAGAGTATGCTGAGGCTAATAATAGAGCTTCTCTTAAAGTGACTACTAAAGATCCTACTATTGGAGAGTCAAGTTCTAAAATACTTAGCTTCCCAGATGTATCTTCTGCGATATCCGGATTAATGTCTCCTAAATATAAGGATTATATAGATTCTTTAAAGAGTTATTATACAGGGGATACTACTAAAGAATATACTGGACAAGATCTACAAATAATATTTCCTATATATGATCCTATATCTAAAAAAGTAACGTCTAAATATTTAGTATTAGATGCTGCTACCTCATCTACTGCCGGATTAATCACAGCAATGGAGAAGAATAAATTAGGAAATATTTCTTCTATTGTCCAAGCTGTATCTGATAATACGTACAACTCTAATTCTGTTATATTAAATTTAGTTACTAATAACCCACAAACTGGAGTAGAAGAACCAGTACAGATAGTATTTAAATCTGCCACTTCGGAAAAAGCGGGAGTAATGTCTTCATCTGATAAAGGGAAACTAGATAATGTAGTTAAATATCTAACAGATTTAATAGATACCGACACAACATCCGCAACACAAGCAATTATACACTACCAATCATATAATCCTTTTTTAAATAGCTATGAGGATAAGTATTATTCTCTTCCAATGGCTACATCAACTATTGCAGGATCTATTACCTCAACTGATTTCGATGTAATACAAGGATTAAAAGATGTTAACGGTAATCCTCTTACATACGAAGGTACTCCTTCCAAAACATGGAAAATAGGAGATCAGATACTAAAGAATGAGAAAGAGGGATTTAGTGTTAGAAATGAGGATGATACAGAATATGGAGATTTAATAGTTAGAAATTTAACTATTAAAGAGGATATAGTATTTGGAGGAGATGCTTTTATTATTGATACAGAAGAAGTAAAAGTAACTGATAATATCCTCACATTAAATAGTGGGGAACAAGGAGAAGGGGTTACTAAGGGAATTTCTGGATTAGAGATTGATAGAGGAAAACTTCCAAATTATTTTATTATTTTTGATGAGTCTGATGATAGATTTAAATGTGGTACTGAGGGAAATCAATTCCCTTTAATGCTTCGAGATAATGAACCTGATATGGTAGATGGTGCTTTCTTAACCTGGAATTCTACATTTAAAAGAGCACAAACTACTAGTACTGTTCCAATTCAATTGGCTTTAAGGTTTGCATTACAAAATCTATCTGAGAAAGATACAGATATTATATTTAAAAGAGTTGATAATGATTTATATCTACAATATGGAGATACTAATGATAAATATTTAAGTTTAAGGGTTTTAGATGATATTTTATTTAAATCTAGTCCTTCTGCTACTAAATATGTATTTGATAAAGAAATTTGGGCTCCAGCTTTTAAAAGAGATGATGGATACGAAGTAGCTTTTATCGATCCTGATATATCAGATAGAATGTTTTTACAATACGATTCGGATAAAAAAACAATCAAAGCCTTAAATGCTGTATATACTGATAAAGGAGGATTAGATTTTTTCCCTAGTATTGATGATGTTGATAATCAAGTTAAATTATCAACCCAAAATGGGAATTTTGATATTGCAGGGCTTAAAGCATCAAATGCATGGAATCTTGTTATATCTCCAAGAGTTACTTTGACAAGAGAGGCTGTTTATAAAATTCCTATATTAGATATATTAACTAGCTCACATGAAGCCTTGGGATTTACTAATCCTATTATTCTAGATTCATATATTGGATTCGAAGATCAAAGTCGTAAATTTTATGGAGGTACTGATAGTTTTACATTTGATATAGCTGGTGATACTATACAATTTATCCCTTCTCGGGATCGTTCTTTAATCAAGACAAATTCTCTGGAATTAGGATTTAGTGTTAGTATAATAATTCCTACTGGATTTAGAACCTCCGATTTATCTCAGATAGTATTTGCTAATTATTGGAATTTAAATAAGAAATATTTAGCTTGGGATAGTAATACCAATGTTATTACTTCTATAGATGGATTTGATAGTCTCGTAGTTGTTAATCCAAATGACCCTAATAAGAAATTAACATTACATTATGTAAATGGGGGATTCTCTATATCTTCTAGTAGTAATGTCCCAGATATTGAACAAAATACTATAGAAATTACTGAAACTATAGGATCTGATGGAAGTGTTACATATAATCTTAATTCAACATATACTCCATTACATGTTAATTTTCCAATGTGGGGAAATTTCTGTGATAAAGATGGAAAACCCTTCGCTACCGTAGAATCTTTAGTTGGTCATTACTTACCTCTAAGTGCCGGATCTACAAATGCTTTAACTGGTCCTTTATATTTTTCTCCAACTTCCGCGTTAGTAAATAAGACTGATGCTGGAGAAAATGTATGGGCTTTGTTTATGGGAGATAGTACTAATGGTACTTCTTTATATCTAGGAAGCTTCGGGGATTATGAAACTTTAATAGGAGGTGATTTAGGCAATACTGCATTATTAAATATAGATAATTCCGGAAATAGTTATGTCACTAGATTAGGGTATACTGATGTTAATGGAAATATTAAATCTGGAATAATTACTTCCGGAAATGATCAGAATTCACAGACTACGATTCATACTATAGGAGACAATGATATAAAACATTATAAGAATGGTGCTGAGTACACAGTCTATGATACTAGTAACTTAAATGTAGAAGAACTTTTATTAAATTACACTTTAGAGGGAAATATTATAGGGACTCCTAAAGCTACTAGAATAAAATCAGTTTCCTCTTCATCTTTTGGGGATAATCTTATAAATAAGTTTCCAGAAACTATTTGGGGGTCAAATTCCGGTGTTTCTTGGGTAGTGCCTTTCAGAAGTGGTTCGGCAGACCTAGGAACTGCCGGAGCTCATGCTGCCTCTTTAGGATGGGCCATCGGGGATACTCATGCTTACCTTAGTGTAGCACACGAAGGTAATATTATGAAAGCTGTTATTGGAGGTGGGGACAGTGGAAAGATTACTTGGTATAAAGAATTAGCTTTTAAAGATGATATATCAGATTTAAGTACTGTATACTATCCTTATAATGGCAGAGGGCAAATGTCTATAACTGCAGATGGAAGGCCTGTATTATCTAATACTTATGGGATTCTTTTTAAGCAGACCAGAGGAGAATGGGTGGAAGGGATATACATGGGATCCGATAATAGGATTGTAGTAGGAGGGTCGTCAGGTACAAATGTTCCTGTAATTATTTATAGTAAGTTAAATGTAGATTCAATATCTACTACTCGTGAGCAACTCGGATTATTGAGTTATCATCCAACAGATTGGACTGGAGTAAGTAATACACAAGTGGGAGTAGGCACACCAGACTCTCAACTGGTATTTAGATCAAATAGTTCTGATCTACTACATTATAGAGATGGTGTGCATTGTCTGATATTTGATTCTTATAATTTCTCAAGGAATCTCGGAACTACAAGCTTAAATAGTTCGTTTAATCATTTTCCGATGATGGCTGCTCAACCAGTTACCCGTGATGCTACTCCAGACAGAGGATACCCAATACAGCAAGCAGGATCTCTTATCGTCATTCCCGGAGTATATAATGGTTCAAGTCAAATCTATGGAACCTTTGATTCTAACAGATGGTTTGTTAGAGCTGGATCACCAGCAGTAAGTAATAAGGATGAACACACAGCTTGGAAGGAGTTAGCTACTACTACTCATTTGAGTGGTTATTTACCTTTGAGTGGTGGTACTATGAGTGGGAATATAATGTTCCCTACTTCGGAAGTTTATATAGTACAGACTCTTACATCAACATCAAATTATGGTGCTCCTATTAGATGGATGGTAGGTAATGAAACAAGGGCTATGATAGGATATCATACTACAGGAGGAGATGACACTGCTGGAGCTATAATAATAACTCCTACCAATCCAGGAAGTTCTCCTTGGGTGAATGGTAATGGATTGTTTATTGACAGAAATAAGATTTATTTTAATGGGTCAGAATTAGCTAAAGTATCACAGATTCCTTCTACATCCAACTATTTACCCTTATCCGGAGGAACTCTTACCAGAACATCACCAGGTCCTGCATTAACTGTAAAGAATACTTCTACTAATAAGGAAGCTTATATAGACTTTTATAAGGGAGAAACAAGATGTGGATATATAGGAGCTGCTGCTAGTAGTACAGAAGATATGTACTTGTATGCTTATGACTCCAGAAATATAATCATTAAGTCTCTAGGATTAGTTAGATTTGATACAGGGGCTAGTAATCTGATCCATAGAAGGAATGGTACAGAGTATACTATTTTAGATACATATAACATACACTCACTGACCATCCAATTCAACGGATCTACTAACACTACTTATAATCCTAGTGTAAGCAGAACTGTGAATATCACTCCTGCTGCTATTGGGGCAGCTGCTGTAGGTCATACACATGTAATGAGTGATATTAGTGGCTTGTCATTAGCTTGGAGTAGTATTACCGGAAAACCAGAAACTGCTACCAGATGGCCGAGCTGGTCTGAAGTAACAAATAAACCAATAAATCCAAGTTATTCTTTTGGTGGTAATAATGATTCAATAACTACCGCACAATTTTTGACTCACCTTCAAAATCTTGGTGCATTCAGTACTGGTTTTGGTATATATCGTGGTAGTTGGAGCTATATGGCTAATCAATCAATTACTGATACAGGTGTTGGTGTAATACATCTTGCGGGTAGTACTGTAGAAGTTATCGGTAATAGTGCATCAAACTGTACTATTAGAGTAACTGTACCAACTACTTCAGGTAACGGAACAACCAAACGTATTTATGTATATTGTAATAATGGTGATGATTATAAACCCGGTTGGTTTGCTGTTGCAAGAACTGATGAATTAACTTGGAATTCTATCTCTGGTAAGCCTTCAACATTCACTCCATCATCTCACACACATACTAAATCTCAGATTACTGATTTCCCCTCATCTATGCCAGCATCTGATGTGTATGCGTGGGCAAAAGCATCAAGTAAGCCTTCTTATTCATGGTCTGAGATAACAGGTAAACCAAGTACCTTGACTCCGTCAAGCCACACACATCCTTTATCTGGTATTAGTGATCTACAAGCTTCTTGGGATGCTTTGTTAAAGGCTGCACCCTCAGCTTATGTGACTCGTTGGCCATCTTGGAGTGAAGTTACAAGTAAACCATCATTTGCTACCGTAGCTACATCAGGAAGTTATAATGATTTAAGTAACAAGCCTTCTATACCAAGTGCCGAGACAGCTGCTACTATCATGTCAAAAATTAATTCTCAATCCGAGATTACTTTTACGAAGCATGTAGTATGTTCAGCTGGAGCAGGGTTACAATCTACATCAGATATAAGATTCAAATCTAATTTTAATTCTTTACCAGATGATACTTTAAATAAAGTCCTCAATGCTCCAGAATTTACATATAACTGGAAGGATGAAACAACTACCTCTATAGGTACCTCAGCACAATATTGGGAAGATAAAATCCCGGAATTAGTACATGAGATGGAGGATGGAACAAAAACTTTCTCTTACGAACGTTATACAGTAGTACTACAAAAAGCTTTAAAGGAAGAACATAGATTAAGAGAAGAAGAAAGAAAGAAATTTAAAGAAGATATCAACTCTTTAAATACTAGATTAAATGATTTAACTTCTTTAATACAAAAATTAATATAATAATTTTATAATTTATCTACTATGATTTCCATAGATATGATAGCTTATATATACGTTTTGATACTAGAGAGTGTGTATATAAAATTTAAAATATGATTTCTATGGAAGAAATAATAAATAAATTAGAAAGTATAATCTCTAATATATTCAATATAACAATAGAAGAATTGAGAGATAATAGAAAGCTTAGATCTCATACAGATGCAAGAAGTATTTTATTCTACTTCTTACATGTTAAATATGGAATTTCTTTCTATCGTTTATCAAAGATTTATAATAAACACCATTCTACTATAATAAGAGCTGTAAATAAAAATAAGTTTAAATGAACCAAATACTAACTATCTTTGTGCTATGAAAACAATCAGAGCGCGAAGATAGTTTTTTTATGTCTAATTTAAACTTATTTAATCTATGGCAAATTTTACCGAAATGGGCAGTGGAATGCCTAATATTTTTAATTTTATTCCAGAAGCTGGAAAGTCTGGTAGTGGAATAAATGATTTAGCAGGTCTTTTAGCTTTATCTAAAGATGGAAATAATAATGATGGTTGGGGAGGTCAATGGGCTGTTTGGCTTATTTTTATCCTAGCTTTCTGTAATGGTGGTTTTGGTGGCTTTGGGCGTAATGGATTCGGTGCTGGTTTTGGAACTCCGGAAGTACAGTCAGCATTATCTAATGAATACTTACTAACTGCTATTAATTCTGCATCTAGAGATAATGTGAATTTTGTACAGAATTTAGCTACTCAGTTAAATTGTGATACTAACGCAATTCAGAATGCTATTAATCAGGTTGGTCAGACTGTAGGTCTTGGTCAGAAAGATATAATCAATCAAATCTGTGCATCTAATAGTGCTATCTTAAGTACTGTTCAATCTACTGGATGTTCTATAGAACAAGCTATTAATCAATGTTGCTGCTCTACTCAGAGATCAATAGATGCTGTTAATTTAAATTTAACTAGTTTAGGTTATCAGGAACAATTACGTTGTCAGGAACAAACTTGTAATATAAATAATAACATGAACCAAGGTTTTGCTAATGTAGGATCTAAAATAGATGCACAGACTATAGCTATTAACCAAGGATTCCAGTCTATTAAAGACATGATGTGTGATTACAAGATCGAAGCTCTTCAAACTAGAAATGCTGAATTGAATAACAGTGTTCAGACCTTACAGCAATATAATGCTTTACAGGCTTTAATTAATCCTATTACTGCTAAATTGGATTATCTTGAATGTATAATTCCTCCGAGACCAGTTCCTGCTTATCACGCTTATCCTTATGGATATAATAATGGATGCAATAATGGGTGTGGATGTTCGGCTTCGACAACTGTAACTCCTGCTTAATTTAAATATTAACATCATAAGGGAGAGAAATCTCCCTTATTTAATACAATACTGTTATGAGTGTAATAAATAATAAAGGATTCGTTAATGAAGGAGTTACTTATCTCCAAATAGTAGAAAGATTCCCATCTTTAATATGTAGAGAAGGATTTTCCAGTACAATTACTATCGAAGATCCTGTTATAACTAGAATAGGTACTTCTAATGTGTTTCTATTAAATTATTCGCTAGTGCACACGATAACTTATAGACCTGTTTCTTGTTCAGTTCTTAAAACTACTGTGAAGAAGTATACTATAACTATTCCTCTAGAATTAACTACTCCTCCTTCTGTAGGTACTCTTCCTACTATAACTACCACAACTACTTTAAATGATGCTGAAACGTTTACTAATACTTGTGGTGGATGTCCAGATGGAGCATTTAATAAATTTTCAAGAAATGTAGCATTAGAGTTTGCTGTAGCAGCTACTCCTGGTGCGTAATGTTTAATATTTAAATAAAATAATATCTTATGAATTTCGGAGAATTAAAACCAGGTGATGTTTTATATTTAATTGATTATAATCAATTTAAAAAGGATTTAACTTATATAAAAGGATTAGTCCAAACAGTTATTGTTAATGAACCTCCTAAAGAGAATTTAAATAATGTATACCAAACTCTTATGCAGAAGACCGGAATTAATCAACCGGTTCAGAGTTTAACTATTACCGCATTATTTAATGGTGTTCAATTCCCATTTACTGTAACTAGGGATATGTCTATAGCTAGAGCTGATACACGTACTGTATGTATCACTAAAGAGGATGTATTACAGGAAATCAGAGTAAGGAAAACTGACGCTACTAATCAACTTAAATCTTTAGATAGATATAATAAAATAGTAGAAGAATGTGAAAAAGTAGAACAAGAATTATTAGGGGATAATCCTTCACTTGGACGAATTTCTTCTGATGATAATAGGATATTAGCTTTAGAAAAGAAAATTGAAGAACTTACTAAAATTATAAGCAATGGAATCAATCGAAGGAATGAAGAAATTACTACGGGAGATGTCGGAGATGGGAAGTAAAAAGAAATCCCATAAGAAACATTATCCATACGAAGCTAAAGAATCTAAGAAATATAGAGGATTTAGAGAAGATGATGAGAATGAGGGAAGTGATGAGGAATATGTAGGAACTAATAAGAAGTTTAAGAAAGATGATGAAGAATATAAATATAAACATAAAAGATCTAGATTATTCGAAGATGATGAAGATGATGATTCTGAATTATTTGAAGATTTAGAGGATAAATTTATTGATGCAATGGAATCTTTAAAAGAGGAATGTCCTGAAATGTATCATATAATTAAATTTAAACTCTATGAAATGATTAATGGCCCTCATTTCACAAAAGATTTATGTGAAGAAGCTCTTGAATGTATTATGGAAGATTATAAAGCAAAAGAAGCTGAATTTGAATATGAGGAATCAAAACAAGTCGCTAAAAAATTCGGAGTTGAGTTTGAGGATTTTAATGAACATGATTGGCATTATGCATTAAATATCTGTTATCATTTATTTAAGGATTTATGTAAAGACGATATTCAAATGTGTGCTAAGCTTACATATTTATGGTTACGTGATAAAGCTATTCCAGAGGGAAAAGCTTTCTATCATTATATGAAGCATTTAAAACATAAACATAAGGAAGATAGAGATTAACTATCTAAAATGAAAGAAGAGAAGGGATTCTCTTCTTTTTTTTATTATATACCAATTATTGGATTCTTTACCTAGAATTATTATATTTGTAAAATATAACAAAGTACTTTTATGGGAGAACTTATTAAAGTAGAAAAGATTCTAGGAAAGCCATATTTAATGGTAGGATCTGCTGATACTGATATTATTCTTAATGGAAAAGGTAATATAAAAGTTAGATTCGGAAATTCTTTTTTAGATCTTATTTCTAATGGAAAGGTATGTAAGACTACTGATGATACTAATAGTATAAATATTGTTCAGAATAAAAATGATATAGGAGCTGCTGATGGTTGGTATTTTGTAAAATCAGAAGATTCAATTTATTTTCAAATAAATGGAGTGCTATATCCAGTATTATCTAATAGAGACGACGTAGAAACTTCTGAGGATTATTTAGCTATCAATTATAATCAAAATCTTACTCTAGAACAAATCAGAACTGCTCAAAGGAATTTAAAAGTTATTATAGATAACCAAGATAATATTGCAATCTTACCTACTGATTTTGTTTATTTTAATTCTGATGATAAAGTTCATTACTATAATAACAATGGAACTTTAGTAGAATTATATCTAAATCTATCCTCTGGAGGAGTAGTTAAAGATAAAGTGACTATTAATTTAGAAAATAATCTCCATGGGTCCGGAGATCTTAATGTAATTGGTCCAAACGGGTTGCAGGTAAAAAATCAACAAGATTATTTAAATATAGTAGTTAATAATAATGAAATAGTTTTAGATACTAATACTTCTGGAATTAAATTTAATTCTAAAGAAGGTATCACATATATAAATGGAAAATATATATCTATAGGATATCCCCCAACTTATAACTATAATTTTGAGGTAGATGGAAATATATATGTGAAAGATAAAGCTGTTCTTAATTCTGGGATAATATCTGATAATTTCATAGAGGGAATGGCTGGATATAGATTAGAGAATATAAATTCAGAGTGGACTTTAGAAGTGGATAATTTAATAGTAAGAAATTCTGCTAAAGGCCCGTTTGGGGATAGTTCATCTAAAGAGAAGGATTTTATTACTAGAGGATTAAATACTAATTATTTCTTTGAACCACAAGGAATTGTATCTAGTATATCTGAAATAGTTCCTGATGAAGAAGAATCTGGAGAATCTGGAGAATCTGGAGAATCTGGAGAAGTTATTCCTATTAAATATGAGATATCTATAAATGGGATTTATAATATAAAAATAGGAGATTATTTATATTTTGAGAAGCATTCTTATGGATATAATGTAGAAATCCCAGAAAATTCTGAGGAAGGGATTGATGTAAGTACTTTAATTCCTACTACTAAAATAATATCTAAAGGAAGAATTAAGATTGAAAAATTAGAATGGATTTATGATGAGGGTACTTTTACAATTTCTGGATGTAATATAGTTGCTACTATCGATGGGAATGTTTTAGATAGGGATTTAGAAGAGTATTTAGATAAAACTACTGATGAGGAAAGAAAGAGAGAATTAGAAAAACTTCCAGAAGTTGGGGATATTTTATATTTAAAAACTCAAGATTCTTTATATTTACATAGTATTAGAGAAACAAATCCTAAGACTGGAGAATGTTTAGATAAATCTTATTTAGGTATAAATGATGAAGTTGCACCCTTATCTCCTAGATTAAGATTAGGGTGTTTAGAAGGTATTAGAGATCCTATATATTTTGATACTTTATTAGGTTCTGATATATACGGAGTCTATTCTGAAAAAGTGTATTGTAGATATATAAGATTAAAAGGAGATTGTGAGATAAACGGAATGCTTAAATTATCTGCACCTTCTACAAAAGAAATAAACTGGTCGATACTAGGTATGGATACTGATTTTCGAGTATGGATTCCAAATAAAGAGGGGACTAATAACGTGTTTAATATACCTAGCACTTTTAATAGAAGAATTACATGGGGAGATAATGAAATATCTTATCTATCTGATTTAGTTCCATTACAACAGAATATTCTTAGTTTAAGGGCTGATGTAGATACATTAATGAATTCTTCCGGAGAAACAGCTGAAACAATAATGGCCAAAATTAATAGTCAAGATGAGATAATATTTACCAAACACACAGCTCATTTAGCTGGAGCTGGTGATACTTCTGTATCTGATATTAGATATAAAAACAATATAGAAGCTATAACTGGAGTATTATCTTTAGTATTAAATTCTCCTGGATTTAAATATAATTGGATGGATGAAAAGGATATATCTATTGGGACTTCTGCTCAATACTGGAATAAATACTATCCAGAATTAACTAGAGAATTACATAACTCAATATTAACCTTTTCATATGAAAGATATCCTATAATTTTACAGGAAGCATTTAAGGAAGAGCATCGATTAAGGGAAATAGAAAAAGAAGCCTTTGAGGAAAGGATTAAATATTTGGAACAGGAATTAAATAATTTAAAGAATTTATGGCAGGAAACAAAGAAATTGAAGTAGAAGACTTTGCTACTATAGCACAGACAAATAATATTTTAGGATCTTCTATAGGTGGGGGGGGAGGGGGGTCTGAATTTGTAGCTAAAATTCAGGCAATCTCCGGAGGAGCAAGAGAGGATTTATTAACTTCGTATTCTTCTATGGAATTCATACCTCTATCGAAAGTACAGAAGAAAATTGATAATATACAAACATTAAATACTTATATTTCTCCGAGAAATGGATATTGCCGTATAGGTATTGTGTCAAACAGATCTGATTCCAGAATACCTTTTAGCTTTAGCACGGATCTTAATAATATCACATTCGGAGTGGTAATTGACGGACAAATCATAACAACTCCTATAGCTCTTGGCACAAATACCACTCTTTACTGGAATGCTATTCACACTGTCGCTCTGTCAGGGGATTATTTATTTTGTAGTGCAGGAAGTTCTTCCAATTCCACAACTCAGTACAGAGTGTATAGGATAGGAAATGGAGGATTAAATCTTATAGGTTCCTATACAGGATCTACCTTTAAGTATCCGAGAAGTTTCGGGTTTGTTAGAAGAAATGGAAATGTCCATGAAGCTTATTTTAATGCCTCCGGTATTTACAGATATATGGCTGCTATCAAGGTTAACATTACAAATGGTAGTGTTAGTTATACAAAGGGGGCTGATGTATCTCCTATTTGCTATCTATGGATGCTGGACATGACACCTCTGTCATCAGACGAAGCGACATACTCTTCTCTTGTAATGACTGAACAGTCAGGAAGAACTATAGGTATACATAGTTATTGGGACCCGCTGTCTTCCCCATCACTCAAACCTGTACCATTTGGTACCAGTTCAATAAATAACAACTATTTTGCAAGAGCGATAAGATATAATGGAAGATTATGCCTGCAAGTATCAGCCGGATCTAATTCACCTAATTACAAATTTATGGATATCTACACCGGAGAGGTTTTAGGAGTTTTAAACACAAATAATCCACAACTGGAGATCATAGATTATAAAGGAACTCTTTACGGAACAACTTTAAATCAAAAAGGAAATACTTACACAACAATATTTTAAATATGGCAAAAGAATTTATAACCAATGATAATTTAAATGTCTTATTCTCTAAATTAACTCCTACAAGAGCAGATGTCTTACAAGGGGGGGGGGATATTAATTCAGTCAGGGCTTGGTAACTTTAATACTGGAAGTATGACTGCAACAGTATCGTATCCAAAAACATTTCCTACTAAATGCTGTGTAGTGCAACTCACTCCTAATAACTATTATGGTTATTGGTCTAAAGGAGATGTTTTAACCATCAAATCCTTCACAAATTCCTCATGTACAGTAGAATTAGTAGGAACTCCTCCAGTAAATACCAGAAGTGAATTTTTTTGGTTAGCTATAGGATATTAATTAAATTAATATGTTAAATAAAATTAAAATATTTCTATATAAAATATTTACTAAGGAAAATCATTCAGAATTAACTATCTTAAAAGATAGAATCCAATCTTTGGAAGATGATGTGCATAGATTAAAACAAAGAGCTAAAATAATATAATATGGCAGAATATTTAACAATAGACGCTTAATAATATGGAAGATTCTTTAAGGGAATGTAAAGGATGTGATAAATGTCCCCAATCCCAACAAATATTATGTATATTAGATTATGTAAAAGAGAATAATGAATTATTAACTCTTATACTGTCTAAATTAAATATACTACAAATTTAAATATTAAACAAAATGCCAGTTGATTTATCACATATTACAGACACATCTAAATTAATAACTGCAATTAAAAATATAAAAAATATTGATTTTATCAATAGATTAAAGGATCCAAATAGAGAATTTATTCAAGACTGGGTGGATCCTTTATCAATTGCAACACATAAAATGGGATGGAGTGATGATGGTGTTCATGGATATGTTTATCCATCTGTACAAAAAGATAAGAAAACAGGAAAATTAATTGATTATACAAGACCTCCATATTCATTAGACGCGGCTATACAAGAAAGCATGAAAACTGGAGAAGAGATCAAAATGAAAAAAGATCTCGCTAAATGGTTTACAGAAAATTATAAAAAATATTTTCCTGGTTTTAAAGGTGAATAAGTATATAATATTATAATCAGATTCTAAAATGAACTGTAATAATTTCTTTATTAAGATGTTCACAGCTCATTCAGGATTAAGTTCTAAGAGAGTATGTGGATTTTTTGGGTGGATAGTTTGTTTATTTATATGTATATGGTGCACAATAAAAGTAATAGAATCCCCAGAAATAGTAGATATGCTCTTCATATGTAGTACTACTCTATTAGGAGCTGACACTATTACATCTATATGGAGAAAGAATATAAATAAATCTAATAATAATGAAAACAATACTAATTAAATATATTACATTAGGAATCTTTATCATATCCTTAATATATTTAATAAAACTAGTAGATAAACAATCTAGAGAAATTAGAGATTTAAAAGATATTCATACCTCAGAATTATGTACAATAGATTCTCTTCAACAAGTACATATCGTAACAGAGAAACAATTTAAAAGAATAATTTTATCAAAGGATTCTTTACTTAAATCGGAATTAGAGAAAAAAGATTTAAAGATTAAACAATTAGACAATGTAATTAAAGCTAATATAAACACAACTAAAGTAATTAGAGATACTATATTAAATAATATTGAAATAATAAAAGATACTTGTATTCCGATAATTAAATCTATTGATTGTATTACATTACATGAAACTCTGGAAATTAATAATGAGAAATTATATCTTACTATAGATTCTTTAGATTTTGATATAAATATAACTATAATAGACTATAGAGATATTATATATTGGTATAATTTTAGGAAAAGAAAAGAATTCGGATATAATACAATAGGATTCCGGAATCATTATATTAGTAAAATTACTGCAACATCTGATTGTTTTAAAGATAAGATAAAGATACAATCGTATAAAATTAAAAAATAAAATTTTTATTTATTTATTGTATTACATACAAATATTATCTACTTTTGTGGATGAATAACTAAAAATTAATGAACTATGATTATTGAAAATAAGCCTATTGACATTAAAGTGGATGCACAGCGTCCGGCTAATTATGTAAGTTTGATGTTATTTTGTTATGAAGTTCCGAGCCAAAAAGCTTTAACTTTATCTACAATTAAAAGAGATTTAGAGATTATGAAAATTTTAGAAGAGAATGTAGAATCAGAATCATTTGAATTGGATGATAAATATAAAAATTCTCTTAAAGAAACTATTTCCTCTACTCCTTTTAATATTAGAAAGAAGTCTTTAGCAGAGTTTGGGGAATATATAGAACTTCTGTAATAAATATTGTATATGGAATATGAAAATGATTTAGATATCTTCAACTCATTAGACGAAGAATCTACTCCTCAAAAATCATCTGAGGAGAATGTGGATGGTAAAAAAGATACTTCCCAAGAGGAAGTTAATACAGAGGAGAATACTTCTCCTGTTATAGACGAACAATCTTTATTAGAGTCTGTTCTTAAATCTAGAGGAATAGATTTTAATAATATAAAAATAGAGGATACTGAAACCGGAGTAATTCACAGTGTCCCATTTACTGAGTTAAGCAGAGAAGAACAAATAGAACTTCTTAATTTAGAAGAAGATGATTATAACCTAGACGACGATGAGATAAATCTTCTTACATTTATGCGTGAAAATAACCTTAACTCCGAATCTTTAGTAAATTATTACAAACAGAAAGGAATTGAGGAATATTTAGCAAATGAAGGAGCTGTTTATAAGGTAGATGAATTATCAGATGAGGATATATATGCTTTATATATAAAAAATAATTACGGAGATATTTTAACAGAAGATGAATTAGTTGATGAAGTAAATAAAGCTAAAGAAAATTCTGAATCTTTTGAGAAAAAGGTTAATAAATTACGTGAGATATATAAAGCAGAAGAAGAAAGATTATCTGCCGAAGCTAAACAGAAAGAAGAACAAGACTCTCAGTTATCTGAGGAAGAATTAAATAAGATAATAGGTACTCTTAGAGAGGCTGGAAAAAATATTAAGACTATTGGAGGTTTTGACCTTGAAGAATCAGATATAGATAGTACAATGGATTATATAACTAAACCCCAGATTACGGGAAGGACAAAACTTGCAAGTGATTTAGATAATCCAGATACATTATTTAAATTAGCATTTTATGCTACTCATGGAGACGAACTAATTGAAGCTATTCATGAACATTATAATAATGTACTTAACGATGAAGAGTACCTAAAGAATAGACTAGAGAAATTAAGTAAACTTAAAAATAAAAAACGTAGTAATAACACATCTAATCTATCAACAGGTAAAGGTAATAAAATAGAAAATTCAGATTTAAAAAGTTTTCTTAACCTAAAGGATTAGATCTAAATTTAATTTAAAATGTTTGTAGCAGAATACATTTCAAATCGAGCCAATATGAATGGCTCAAGAACTTTTCATGACTTCTCCCAATTCTTGGGACGAATTACTCATAGAGTAGGTTTAGCTGCATCTTTATGTCCCGGACATACTGTATCAGCTTTAACTGAGAGAATTGAAAATATGGTTTATCAAGATATTCCTAAGCCCGGACGTAAGAGTATTGATGCTTTTGCTATCGAATGGGACGTGGATGTGAATCAATGAGGTTCACAATAAATTCTTTAAATTGCTGGGAACTCTCTACTGCTACTAGAGATAATCAGCAGCATGGTCTTGATGAAGACAGTGTTCAACGACTAGGGGAAACCTGTAAATCTTATTATTTAAATAAGATTAAAAAACTGAATTACTTATGAAATATATTGTATATCTTACTAAAAATTTAAAATCTAAAGTTGGAGAGTTAAATAAAATTTATATTGGAGTGCATCAGACAAATGATCCTAATACTTTTGATGGATATTTAGGGTGTGGAGTTTATATAGATCAACCAAGTACTTATATGTACCCAAAAACTCCATTTCAATATGCTGTTAAAAAGTATGGAACAAAAGCATTTGAGAGAACTACTTTATATATTTATGATACTCTGGAGGAGGCATATAATAAAGAATCTGAATTAATAAATGCCGAGTATTTAAAAGCGGATTATACTTACAATTATTTAAATACAAATTCATATAAAACAATTTATCAATTTAACACATCTGGAGAGTTACAAAAGAAATGGGAATATTCTTTAGAGGCATATGATTTTTATGGACAATCTCCTAAAAAGTTTCAATATGCTATAGATAGGAAATATGAATTTCTTAATTCTTATTGGGCATTAGAACCAGAGATAGATGTTATTAAATATTGTAAGAAATCTAATCCACCTATTTCTGTATATTTATATTCTAAAAAAGGGAAGCTCTTAAATGAGTTTCAATCAGAAAAGGAATGTGCTGAATATATAGGAATATTAGATATAAGTAAAGCTATTAAAAATCAGTCTCTAGTACAGAATCAATATTATATATCTAAGAAGTTAGTAGATGAATTTATTCCGAAGGCTAGGATAAGTTGTAAGAATCTTATTTATTATGTATATGATAAAGAAGGAAATTATATAGGAAGATTTAAAGGGAAAGAAGTAATGAAGGTTATAAATCTTCATTCATGGGCTAAAATTCAGAATATATTATCTTATAACGAGGGATGGTATAAGGATTATTACATATCTACTACAGAAGTATCTAAAGTTCCACAAAAATGTTATTCTAATGGAATGATAATTGATGTGTATGATAAATTTGGGAATTATATAGAGACTTTAAATACTATAAAAGAAGTAAGAGAAAAATACAATATCCCATCAAATAAATTAAAGAATATCCAGATGGGAGATAAATATTATAAAGATTATATCTTTAAATATCATACTAATAAGTAAATGATATAGTCTAAATTCTTTAAATAGAATAAGTTCATTAAACGTATTCCGTTTGTTGCTGTTCCAGAAGGCGATGGTGTTGGAGGAACTGAAATTCGGATGTTGTTTAAAGAAAAATACTATGATAAACATGATATTTTCGTGATAGATAAATCACATCAACAGTGTTATGTTACTGCTCGTCCAATTTGGAGAAGTAATAAATATTATGAATATACTGTTCGATTGATTGATACTGATTATATGTCGTATCTTGATACTTCTGCGTGTCAACCTGGTATGACTACTCACTTCTTATCAAATGCTCATCCGTTTGATTATCACGACTTTGGAACGACTAAATATCAGTCTAATATGGAGGTTCATCGTAACTACTTGACCTTACATAGAAATGATATTGATGCATCTCAAGCCTATTTAGCTAATGAAGATGTATTCTTGAAAATTAGTGATACTGAGACTAAGGGAAGTGAGAAATTGTTTACTATGACTTCAATGGAAAAGACCTTGATTGAGAATTTCTTGGAAGTTAAAGCTAAACATGATCTTTGGGCACGTAGTTCTGTTGATAAGAACGGGAAAACGACAATCGTGGATCCGCAAACGCAGAGACCTGTCGAATTTTTAAGTATCGCCTCTTAATATGGGCAGGATATAACAGTGATGTTATAAATAATAAATTCCTTGAATTGCTGGAACATCTTTAATCTGCTACTTAAAGACAATCAGCAGCTAAGCATTAAATATAATATATTTATATAATATCTAATGAAAGTTCAACGACTAGTCTTCGGACGTACATATTTATATATGGAAGCAGGGAACAACTTAATATAATAAATAGTATATTTATTAAATAAATAGTAAGTTGATGATATAGTCTAAACATTGTAGTGATATAATGATAATAATTTGCTATATAGGCGACGGTAAGAAATTTGCCGCTTTATTTAGTGATAAATACTGAAACACCCTTCTAATTGCTGGAACATCTTTAAATATTTAAAGATAATCAGCAGCGAAGTCTTTTATAAGAAACGTTCAACGACTATCCGATAAGGAGTAGAGAAAAATTTCTCGAAATGGAGGGAATCTTAATAATTAAATATATAAGATTAAGATATAGTCTGATCTTTATGGTAACATAAAGCTAACATAAATGATAATTCCTCAAATAGAAAGATATGCATACTTAATCTCTTTCGATCAATTACTTACTTCACACTTCAAAGAAGCATTAAGTTTCTTAACCTCTAAGGCAAAGAATTTAACTGGTAATGATTACGTATTAATCTGTAACTCTTTACTTTGGAATCAGGTTGGTGATAACTTAATGGATGAAATTGGAAGGTGGACTCCTACTGCTACTTTGATGTATAGTAAATCTTCTGGTATGAAGAAGAAAGTAGGTGAAACGGTTGATGGTGTTAAAGTAGGTAATACTTTTGTTAGCTATGAATATCAGGGTAAAGTAAAAGTATTGCCCTGTGCAGCTTAAAGGCTGTAAAAATAAATCTATTTAATTGCTGGAAACTCGTGAAGATATTAAAGCTACAACATAAAGAGTAATCTTAAATGTGAATGCTGAAAAATTTAATATTATATGACAATCAGCAGCCGAGCTTCCTAAAAGGAAGAAGGTTCATCGACTAGTAAGTCCTATTAAATAGGCATAAATTAAATATTATTTAATTGAAATAATAGACATTTTATGGATTTAAAATATATTGTTTACATAACAATAAACCTATGTAATGGTAAATTCTACATAGGAGTGCATAAAACTAATCCTGAAATATTTGATGGATATATTGGGTTAGGAGTGTATAGACAATCATTAGCAAATGGAGACTATCCTTTTCATAGAGCTGTAAGAAAATATGGATATAAGAATTTTAAAAGAACAACTATAAAAATCTTTCCAGGAACAGAAGAAGGTAGAAAAGCAGCGTATGAACTAGAAGCAACTTTAGTTAATGAAACACTTTTAAAAAGTAAAAGTGTATATAACATTGCCTTAGGAGGTTTTGGTAGTGTAAATCCGGAAAATAAACAAAAAGTATATATGTTTAGTTTAGATGGAGAATATTTAAGAACTTTCACAGATGTAAAAGAAGCGGCAATGTTTATAGTTAATAAAGATATAAATAATGATGTATATACAACTCTAAAAGCTATTAGAAATAATTGTTTGGGAACTACAAGCAGTAGTATGGGATATTATTGGAGTTATATTAAAGAATTTAAATATACTGAAAGCAAAAAATTAATAAAAGTCTCACAGTATACTTTAAGTGGAAAATTTCTTAGATATTTTGATTCAATAACCGAAGCATCAGTAGAATTAGGACTGACTAATATAGATCAAGCTATACGAAAAGGATTTTCTTGTGGAGGATACCAATGGAAGTATTATACAGGAGATTCTTCTGATATACCTCCATTAGTAAATTTAAAAACATGGAGTAAAGTTGCTCCTATTATTATTTCTAATAAAAATAAAACAATCGTGGAAGAATTTATATGTGTTGAAGAATGTATAAAGAAACATCCAGAGTTTCAAATCACACAAATCAGTAGAGTTCTTCGAGGAATTATAAAAACCCATAAAGGATTTAGTTTTAAATTTAAAGATGATGATATAGTCAAGTTATTATAGAAATATAATAAAATTAGAATACGATTACTTTCATGCCGGATAAAGCTTTAAATATAGAATATCCTGATCAAGCATTTGGATTTATTCTTGACTTAACTCCGGACTTAGCTAACGGAAAACCAGCTATTGAATCTTGGACATTCAAAGGCTGTGATATGATTAAAACTGATGTAATTGGGGTCGGGGGTCTCGATGGCGTATCGGGAGGAACCGCCAGCACACCAGTTGCAGGATCTGAATCATTTTGGATCCTAATCTCCTAAATTGCGGGAACATCTTTAGAGATTTAACTACTAAATATAATTAGCGATAATTATATGGCGAAGGTAACTACTTCGGTATAGTAACAAGGTTAAATATTAGACAATCCGCAGCCAAGTTTCTTTAAATAAAGAAAAAGGTTCAACGACTAGTAAGTCCTATTAAATAGGCATAGAACTTAAATAAGTTCGAAAGAGGAGACACTTTTAAAAGTGATAATATAGTCTGTTCTTCATGGAAACATGAAGATTCTTGATCAAAAATGATCAGGAGGCTCAAGAAAATGATTTACTGGGGTTTGATATCTGAAAATTTTAAAGCTTAGACCCCCTTTAGTAGCGATATTAGAGAAAACAACTCTTCTAATTGCTGGAAACTCTATCTTAGACAATCAGCAGCTAAGATATACACTAAATCACATTTAGTAGTATATAAAGTTCAACGACTATCGAAAGTGTAGTTATAGAGAAATCCTATAACAAGTAAATGAGTAGAGTACGATAGAAGTCTATCGGAAATGGAGAGTAACTTAAATATGGTAACAGTGTTTAAGTTAAAGATATAGTCTAATCACTATGGCAACATAGTGGAGCAAACGCTCGAATAAGAGTAACGATCTTATTTAAATATAAATGACAGCGGCGTATCAGTATACGCACCCTATCGTTCTGTTATCTTTAGACAGAATCCGCTATAATAAATAAAATATAAAGAGGGCTAATAACCCTCTTTATTTTAAATTTAAACTATTTAATGATCAATGAATATGAGTATAAGTACAACTGCTTTAAAAGAGGAACTTGATACGGTAATACATTTACGTAGCCGTTTTGGTCCTAATCATGCTGGAATGTCAATTTCCCCAGTTAAGAATCCATTAACAAGAGAATTTCCTTCTTGTGTCAGAAATGTGGATTCATCTGGAAATATTATCTTAGGTAAAGATGATGATCCTTTGGATTATTTCGTTAGAACTACTGATAGATTCTTTATTAAAGATGGGGATGAGTTTGATCTAAGTAATCCTGTTAAATCTAAACAATGGGAAGCTATTAAATTTTCTGATCTTATTTTTGATAGTAAAGGGAAATTTGATGAAAGTGGTAAAATGTTAGTAGGACCAAATGAAAAAATCGGACCTCAAGCAGTTTATTATGTAGAAAGGATTGTTGAGGATACTAAAAAACGTAATACAGCTTCAAGAAAATTAAATAAAGCACTAAATTATATTTATAATGCTTCAAAGGATGCTTTAAGAATTAGAGCAATGCTTTTAGGTAAATATATAAAAGATGCTTACGATGAGGAAATTGAAGAGTTTCTAACAGAATTTGCTAAAAAAGATGCTGAGAAGATTATTTCTTTATTTGAAAGTAATGATACTAAATATCTAATAGCATTTACATATGCTAAACAGAAAGGTATTTTACGACAGAAAGCAGGATTGTATACATATAATGATAATGATATCATAGGTAGAGATGCTGATTCTTGTATTGATTTTATGAAAAATCCTAAGAATAAACTTATTACTGATAGGATTTTAAGAGAAATTCAAGAGATTTCTGTAAAGGATAAAGATGTAATTATAGAAGCTATTTCCGATGATAATAAAAGAATTGAAGATTTAAAAGCAAAAAATGAAGTATCTTCAACACAAAGTTTTTTGGATGGTTCTAAGTCTGATTCTGAAATATTAAAAGATTTAGAAGATGGTGAAAAAACTCCATTAGAAAATAAAAGTAAACCTACTAGTGAAGCTAGTAAATAATACATAATATGAATTTAAAACAAGTCTATCAAGCAGTACTTATAGAATTAGAAAAACAAAAAGCTCCCAGTATGCTCTTAGACGAGTTTAATTATTATTATTATAAAAGTGTTATTCAGTATATAAATACTAAATATAACTTTTGTGATATGAATCAACAAGAGGATGATGATCTTAGAGTATTAAATATGACAGCAACTTTATCTGGAGGAAGTATAATAGATAAAGGAGATAAGATATTATTTACTCTACCTAGTGATTATTTTCATCTTAAAAATTGTGTAATTACATTTAATAATCCTAATTCTAAATGTAATTCTAATTCAGTAATTAAAAAGGGAGCGAGAAGATTAACATCTGATAAATATCCTGGAATATTAAATAATTATTATTTTAAACCTTCATATAAAACACCTTATTATTACATATATAACGATGATTCCGGACAAATTAAAACCGGAACTCCTGTTGTTATGAAATTGTTTTATGGAGATAATAAAGATATAAGTATTTCAGATATATCTATAGATTATATTAAATATCCAAATGAATTAATCCTAACTCCGAATGATTTAGAGAGTGAAGATGAGATTCTGGAGGACTTAGAGTTTCCTAAATATGTATGTTACGAGATAATTAATATTATGGTGAAATTATTTTTAGAGAGACATAGAGATCCTAGGTTAAATACCAATCCTATAGTTAATCAAACAATAGCTCCACCTATTTCCCCTAATAAATAAAATTTATAAACATGTTTGAATTTGTAAATGAAGTAATTATTAATAGTGCGAAAGATTCGCTTAGTGGACTTAATAAGTTCGATAATCAGATAAATGGAGAGAGTGGTTTTAGAGTGCTTCGAGTAGGAGATTATAAGACTGCATATATTAAAGGTGGTAAGATATATAAAACAACTGCCTCAGATCCTAAAGTATCTATATCCGAAATTACTATTACGAATGCAGTTAAACCTGCAACTGCTGGAGTAATAAATCATATTAGATTAGCTATTGGTATGCAGCTTTCTGGATCTGCTGATTCTTATTTTGCTGAAACTATGGATGACAGACGTCGGAGAATGTTTTATGCAAATTTAGATGTAGTAAATACCGATACTGCTGCTAATATTGCTAGTAAATTGGTTGATATTATAAAGAAACAAGGTAATTTCTATAACAATCTACGATTTAAAGCTACTGTTGAGGGTGCTAAAATTACTATAACTTCTGCTAATGAATTTCAACTATTTAATGTGTTGGAAGTACAGAAATTGGAAGATTTTAGTACTGCTGCTTTAGGTAATTATTATCCTAAAGAACCAATATATACTACTATATTAACAGGAACTAATACCCAAATTGCTCAAGAAGGTGTTGGTACTTATTGGACGATGTTGAAAAATGTACAGATCCAAACCTCTCTTAGAACTGGAATCTTTAATCAGGATAATGATGATTCTAAGATTGTACCGGGTGCTTCTTATAATCAATACGTATTTGATTATGAGTGTGAAAGAAATCATACTGGTATGGGTGCTGTAGGTGAGAAATTAGTATCTATCACTAAAGCTGTTTTCTGGGTTAATACTTCTATCTCAGATACTTTCGAAACTGCTGTAAAAGCTGCTGGAGTAGTTATAGATGATGTAGAAAAAGCTTCCGATAATACTGGTACGGATGCGGCTACTCAGACTATGACATTAAAAGTAGGAGAAAAGAAATATGTAGATATTAAGATTTCTGAATATGATAGTGTATCTTCTGCTTCTACTGACAAAGTTGAAGTAAAAGGAACAGAAATTACTGGCAAGGCTACTACAGACTCTGCTGTGGCTGTAACTTATAAAAAAGGATCAGATACAGTATTAACTGTTAATGTAACTGTCACCGCTTAATATAAAATATATTATTTAATAAAAGGCAGGTAAGATTATAATATTCTTATCTGCCTTTTTAAATATATACCATATGGAATTGAATAAATTAGCCTCTGCAATTTTAAATGATATACTATCTGGATTGAGAGGTATTACATCTAATATATCTTTATCTGTTGAACAATTAGAAGACGACATAATAGATGAAAGATTAACTATAATAAAAGAGTATGCTTTAAAAGGACTTCTCCCTGTTAAAGATTTAGTTACATCTATTAATTGTTTAGAGGTAGATTGTAAACCTATAGAGAATTGTAATTTATGTAATTCTAATTTAAATGTTAGAGAGACTAATATTCCTCATGTAGAAATACCTCAAATTGTTACAGATTTAGGAGTTGATGCAATTCAGTATTTCGGAACTGTTGATAGAAATACTCCGTTTAAAATTTATACTGATATATCTTATCAGTATCATAAATATAATAGGTGGTTAGGAAGGAAGCCTTATATTTATATAGATACAGCACCTAATGAAAATGGGATGTATGATTGTTATATATTTAATGCTCCGTTGATTAAAACATTATCTATAATAGCTGTATTTAAAGATCCTAGACAATTAGAACAATTTACTTGTTGTAATGCAGAAGAGGTATCTAATATGAACTTCTTGACTAATGATATTAAGAGAAGGATTACAGAAAAGAAGGTACGATGGTACCGTAGCCTTAGTGCACCTAACCTACCAAATGATCAAGTAGCTAAAGCTTAATATATATGAAGAATTTAAACTTCCACACAGCATATACATATATTCAAACTAATTACGGTTTAAATATAGACCAATTAGAATTTGAATCCTCAGGAATGATTGCATATGATAAGATAGGAAATAAACAAACTGAGATAAAGGAATTTGTTGGAGACGTTATAAACGGGGAATTAGAACTCCCATGTGATGTTACTAGTATCGAAGCAGTATTCGGGAATTTTATAGACTCTCAAAAAACATCTAATAAACAACGTTGGCCTCAAGTTATTACTAATTACATAGAACAATATATAGAATACTGGAAATATAATAAATCCTTATTATATGATTATGGAGTATTATTAAATTACCAGATGAGGGAAAATACTTTATTATTTGATAAGGATTATAAGAATGTATTAGTTTTATATAGGAAACAAATTCTAGATGAAGAAGGATTTCCTTATATAAATTCTAAAGAGGCCGAAGCAATTGCAGCATATTGTGCTTATACAGATTTATATAAACAAGCTATTAGAACTAGAGATCCTAATACATATCAAATGGCTCAGAATATAAAATTAGAATGGGCTAGGTTATGTGAAAGAGCTAGAGTTCCGGAAAAAGTATCTCAAAACGATATGAATAGGATTTTAGATGTAATGACTAGTTTTGATAGAAAATCTTACGGAAAATCATTTAAACCAGAGAAGTAATGAAATATAATAATACAACAATATCTTCTCTTAGTTATACATTCTCCGCACCTGAATTGTTTGAAAAATTCGATTTAAAGAAGTTAGAGGTATCTAGAAAAATGCTTAAAAAGAATTATAAAAATGGTGCAGAACTCCGATTATGGTGTTGTAGGATTTATATTTACTTTTTATATTTAGTAATATTGGATATTATCAGAAATAGTACTACTTTCGTATTTACAACCAGAAAAAGAATGATTTTGGGGATTGAAATACTTAAAGGAGAAGAACTTTTAAATCATCTAAAGACTTCTACAAATACAATGTATAATTATTTTGATTCTGAGTATAAATACCCACAAATTAAATTATTCTATGAGAAAGGTAAGAAAGGAACTTTAACTAGAGGAGTAATGTTAAATTACTCCTTAACTAGAGAATTTTTTGATAATGTAAATAGTGGTAATAAGTATGGCTAATAAGATTAAGTATTTAAAGGATTATCTCCCGATATTACAAGAAAAATTCCCAGAATTTAGTATAGAAGATTTAACTACTATTATTAAATATGGGAATAGATATTTATATTATGTAATATCTAATAATAGTGATGTTTATTTATCTAGTAAAATAGATGGTAAGATGTTTAAATTTCTCATTGGAAGAGTTACATTTCAAAGTATTGCTCACAAAATTAGATACGCTATTAGTAAGATGATTACTAAGATGAGGTTTTTATATAGACAGCGTAGAACTAAATGGTGGGGGTATTGTTATTTTGGATTAACTGAGGAGAAATTTAAATCTATTTATTTAAATAAAAGAAATATTACGTTTAATTTTGGGGATGTATGCTTATATAGAGTGCTCGATGAGTGCTTGCTTAATTTAAATTATGACCATTTCTTTAGAGTTAAATTATACGGAATTCCTGGATATAAGGTATTTTTTGAGAATTATTCTACTAAAGATGCAGAATATTTCTTAAAAAGATCTTTTGATGGGTATGAGTTTACTAAAATTGATAATATAACTAGAGAAGATTTAACGGAATTTTAATATGGAAATAGCTCAAAACTCCTTTAATGGAGGATTATTAATGGATATGAATGATACTGTAGTTCCGAATACAGTATTAACAGATTGTTTAAATGGGACGATTATAACTTTTGACGGTAATGAGTTTATATTACAAAATGATTCTGGAAATGGGAGAGTTGAATCTTGTGCATTAAAGAAAGATTTTATTCCTCTTGGAATAAAGCAGTATGGAGGGATTATATATATAGCATCGATGAATCCTCTTACTGGAGAATGTGAATTAGGTTCATTTCCATCTCCAGAAAGGAATATATCTTCGGAAGAATTATCTATGGATGATATAGATACTGATATACTTGATAGTACTTTATATCCAGAAGGGAAGAGTGAAGGATTACAAATTACTTATTTAAAAGCTGATTTTTCTTTATTGCAACGAATGGTTTTAAGGCCCGGGGATAAATTTCTAATTTATATAACTCCTAGCACTGGTAGCTCTTCGATAAATAACTTTATAGAAACTTATAAAAATTATAATACTACATTCAATAACGGGAAACTTCAACGGAGAGTTTTTTCATTACATCTTGCCACTGTAAATGAAAATGGATCTATTACTTATATAGAAGATCAAACTAATGTATTTACAAACGAAGTTAGAAAGTTTTTTTATACAGAAGGCGAAGCATTTGGAGGTAATATTCAATTAAAAACAGTTCAGGATCCCTCATTATATAATACATATAGTTCTAGATTTAATGGATATTTAATTATAGTATTAGAGATAGAACCTATTGATTTTTTTAATATTGAGATAGGAGATGTAACTGAAAATGGTAAGGATAATTATGATGTAGAGCTTATTATTAATAGTGAAAGTGATAGTTATAATAATGTATATGGAGTAAGAATAGAAAAAGATGAAGAAGGTACCTATGAGGATGAAGAAATAAATCCCGATTTAAATCCAGAGTTTATTTTAAAGCCCGGAGAGAATATTCCACAACCCGTAATATCAATTAAACATGATTTATTAAAATTAAGTAAAGAAAAAGATACACGTATAACTATAAAACCATATTCAAGATTCCAATGGTTTGAGAATCTTAAATATACAACAGTATTAAATTATCGAGATCTATTAACTAGTAAAGAATCTAATATATGGAGATATTCTACTACTAGTACTACTAATATAGAAGGAAGAGAAGTTAAAAGGGTTACTATTACTACAGACTTCTTTGTTAGAGGAACATCAAATGGATTAAATAAGTGTGATGTAATGTATATAGAATTTTATGATGTATCCGCAAATGCATCTCTTATATACCCTTTATCTAAATCTATTTCAGGATCCTATAATTTCTCTATAGATTGTTTTGATAAAGATTTAAAAGTAGAACCTTATTATTATCAAAACGGGGAAGGGGTGGAAGATATAGATTCCGCTATTACAAATTTCGAAAATAATTATTTAGAATCTTCCGGTACCAATTACTATTTATTATTGGATTCTTCAAGATTAGAGGATTATTTTAAAATAGTATCTGGAGAAACTGTTCAAGAGAATATAAATACTAAAGAGCCTTCTATATCTAATCCTAGATTACCGTGGATATATGAAATAAAACCTCAATTAGGAAGTAATACTAAACTTTATAAGAATTTTAGCACACAAACCGATTATGTATATAATTCTGAATATACTAGGTTAAGATATAATAATTTTTATATATGTAGAATATGTGGATTGAGTTTTAATAAGGATACAGAAAAACACCAATTTGAGGTTGAGGAATATAATGCTTTATATACTCTTTTCACAAATGGACAATTTAATTCTTATTATACTTCTGCTATTACAGAAGATACTAAGAACTTTTCAACACTTAAAATAGATAATTATATAACAGTAGTATCGGATTCTGCTATAGATTTATCCCAAAAGAGTATTACTGGACCAACTATTATCCATAAAAAAAATAATATACTACAACCTTCATTGTCATCAGCTTCCGATTTAATTGAAGAAGGGGAACACAAGACGCAATATGAAACTACTATAGAAAATAGTGTCACAGTAAATTCAGAATATAGACTTAGGAAAGTAAATAAGCTTAATTTTGGGATATTAGATGCTGATATAATTTACTCATCTGATACATCTAATTATAGTTTAACTACTTCCGGAACTCCATTAATTTTTCCGTCAGCTATTATAACCGATAATAAAGTTCAAAGTGATGAAAATATTAGGGAACTTACTATAACTGCAACCCTAAATAAACAAGTAAAATCCGGAACATATACTACAAATATTCCGGGAGATAAAATAGAATATAATAAATGGGAACCTGTAGGATTATTAGGGTGGGATGGACTACAAGTATCATCTGGAATACCTTATTATCATAACGATGATGGACGTGGAGATTGGATCTGTGTTAAGGATGGAGTAGATAATATTTTTGTAGATAAGGATGTATCATCTGAGTGGGTTACTAAAGATCCAAATAAAGGGGGTTATCATAGAGATTACACTGTAGACGCAGGAAATTCTCCAACCACAGTCGTAAATAAAATAAAATCAAGACTAGGGAATAATAAAATAGGGATATTAGCATTTGCTGGAGATAGTCTTGGTACTTCTCTAGAAGCTTTCGTAAATGACTGGGGAAGTAGAACCTGTAATAAATTATATTTTTATCCTAATAAAAATTCTTCTAAATATTATCCATCAACCTTTGTTATAATAGAATTTGATGGAAATACAATGTGTATTTGTAATATATACGGAACTAGAGTTGGAAATATTATGTCAGCGGATGATATAAGGTCAGAATTTAATACATTATTTAATAATTTATATAGAGCAAGTAAAGTATCTGGAGCATCTAATAATCCTTATACTATACCTAATCCTGATACAATTAAATATGATAATCTTTATGATACTACATTAGAAGGAAAGATAAAATTAACTGGATCATTTTCATCAGTAAATATTAATATAAAAACAGATGATGGTACTATACCTCTAAATGACAGGATTACTACAATAATAAATACATATATAAATTCATTAAAGGATAATAAGTATTATATTGGATATGGAAGTACAGATACTGGCCCCGATAAAACAAAATTAGAAGATTACAAACCAATAGAAACTACACAAGCTCCTTTCTCGGCTAACATATCTTATAAATATATATTTAGTTCCTCCTTATCTTCTGCTAGTTTAAATAGAATTAAAAATATATATCTCGAAGCAAGTAGTTATACTACATATATATCTAAGGATTTAGATAACATGTACGCTACTAATAATGAAAAATTATATTTTAAGAGAATAAATGAATTTGAAGTACATCCTCTTTTTAGTATTCTAAATAATAACATTCATCTGATAGGAATGGGTTTTGGAGCAAGTAATCAGGAATCTAGATATATTGACTGGTATTCTTTTAGAAATTTATCAGATAATGAAGATTGTTGTAATGCTAACCTTAGAAATCCAGATGATCTGGTATTTAGCAAACAATTACAGGTAAGAGGAAATATAACTGGGTCTAATTTTAGTAAACCAGAGAATTTAGTTAATTTTACTTAATTATATATGACCCCTTTTTTAACCTTAAATTTTGATATTACATTTGAAATTATGTATAAGACTCTTCAAACAGAAGGGTTTTTAGCATATGAATATAATCCATTTAGAAATTTAAGATTATCCGGAAATAGATATCTTAAAGCTACTGATGGAAGATATGTAATAAAAAGTGGGGACATTGAAATTCCTGCTACTTTAAAAATAATTGAACCTATAGATAATGATACTGGAATATTTAAAGAAAAAGAAATCTATATTACGGATCAAAATATAGATACTTTATTTATAATAAGTTCTAATAATAGTAATATAAATACAGATGAAGTTAAAAGTAGATTTTCAGAAGCAACCGCTGAATACTCTTCTCTTAAATATACACCAAGACAAGCATTAAGTCCAAGAGAATGGGTTCGTACTAATAGCAAAAAAGAAATTGAAGTTAGTAATCCAGGTAATAATGAAGGAAGATTGATTACATCTAATAGAAAAGGAGATTTAGTTGATTTTAGTACTAAAGATTTAAATTTTAGTATAAATAATCCAGTTGATATAGAGATTCAAGAATCGTATGACGGAAGCGTAAATCTTATACTTAATGATGATTTAAATCCCCCAAGACTTATAAATTCCCGTTTTACTCCAACTGAAAATGGAATGTATAAAATTATAGATAGAAATGGGAATAATGATACTAATATATATGATGAAAATTCCTTAGACGGAGAGACTAAACTATATAAAACTATAAAAACTCTTCCAGTTATTAGATTTGATGGTGTAGAATCTGGAGGGGAATTAAAGGTTGGGAATTATGTATTTTATTTTAAATATCAAGACTCTGATGGAAACGAGACTGATTTTGTTGCTGAATCAGGAATTGTTTCTGTTTATATAGGAGATATTAGTGATATAAAAACTATAAAAGGTGGAATATTAGATACTAATGCGTATAAAACTATTAGATTCACTATAACTAATATAGACGATTCTTATGATTATCTAAATATCTATTATACAAGATCCACTAGTACTGAAAATGGAACAGAGATTACAAAAGCATATAAATTAGTTAATAGCTTCTCTGTAATAAATACTGTATGTACTGTTACTATAACAGGTATAGAACCTGTGTCAGAAATTAGTTTAGATGATATTAATATCCAATATAGTATTGTAGAAAATGCTAAATCTCAGGCTCAAGTACAAAATAGATTATTTTTAAGTAATGTAAATAAAACAACTATTCCGTATAAAGAATTGGCTGATCTATCTTTGCGTATTATTCCAGAAGTTTATACAGAAGATGAGGTTGGAGATATATCATTAGATAATGGGTATTACACACCAGTTGGATCTAGTAGAGAAACCTTCGGAATGTATTATAATGTATATAATATCTATCATAGAGTAGGATATTGGGAAGATATATATAGATTTGGAATAGTATATATAATGAATGACTTTACATTGTCTCCAGTATTTAATATCCGGGGAAGGAATTTAGGAATTGAGAATACTGAAAAAATTGAATCTATATATAATTGGAATAAAGATACCGAACTTCCGGGAGATAGAAATTATATAGAAGTTTTAGAGAATGGATTTATAAAATCTTCTTTGGATAATGCTAAAGGTGTAGTTAAATTAAGTATTGAAAAGAACTCTACTTATGATGGATATAATAAACCAGTAGGTATTAAATTCATATTTAAGAATTCAGAAAATAACTCCGATTATCCTACTTGGAAGGATACTGAGAATTTAATAAAAGAATTAAAAAAATATACTAAAGGATTCTTTTTTGTACGTCAAAAACGCATTCCAACAGTATATTGTCAAGGAGCAACTATAGGATTAGATTTAAATTCTAAGATCCCTGTTCTTCCAGTAAAACGTGGAGACGGTAAACCGTTAGGAATGACTGAATCTTTCATAGCTAATAGTAATGGGGATAGTATTTTAGAAAATGATATTAATAATAGATTATTATATTCTAATGATACCCTACCAAATGCTGCTATTGTTCCGGAAGCGGAATTAAATAATGAATTATACTCTCAGATATTTAATGGATCTAAATTCGTTCTCAGAGATTCGTATTTAACGTACGATACTACAGAAAATTATATTACCCAAAGAGGAGATGATAGACATTATACATTTCCGAATTTCTCTAGAAATAAAGAAGGTAATAGTAGTAGATCTTGGTATCAAAATATAAGTTTAACTTATATTGATGATAACATTCAATTAAAAACATCTGGAACGCAAGATTTTTCTTCTAGAGCTGGTGAAGCCGAAGTTGCATATAAATTTAAATATCTAGGTAAAGAAGATAATAAAGCTAAAGCAAAAAACCTATTACGGGGATCTTGGGGTTCTTATGTAGGAATTGAAGGACTACAATCATACTGTAAATTAGTAGATATAATGGTTCCGGGATATAATGAAGGCATGTTAGTCGATTATTTTAAAGCTAGATTTAGTGATATGTCTCCATATTATTCTATATGTGATAGATATGAGTGGGATTCATTAGAAGGCGAAGAATTAGTTTGTTATAGAGGAGATTGTTATATAAATATTTTTACTCATAGAATGTGTAGAAACTTCCAAGATCCGGAAAGTCCTACTAACGATACTATTGTAGATCCTTATACATGGAGAGATAATTATACTGGTTCAGAAGATGGAGCTTTAGATTTGGAAAAAGCGGAACTGATAAATAGAGGAGATGTTAATGCAGTTCAAATTGGACATTGGGTTACATTAAAATGTTTATCTAATATAAATTTAGCATTACGATGTGAAGATGGATCTAATACCTCAGAAGCGGCTTTAAATGGACATCCTAGAACATTTTATCCTATATCTAGATTTAATGCATCTGGAGAGTATAAAATTCCTGAAAGTACAGTATATAATTCTGGATATAATAGTTCTACATCAGATAAGAATTATTTTATTCTTCCGGATGTTCCATATATAAAAAATGATTTTTCTAATAGAATAATGTATTCTGATATATTCATATCTGACGCATTTAAAAATAATTATAGAGTATTTCAATTAAGTAATTATAGAGATTATAATAAAGAATATGGAACTATTACATCTATTATCGAATGGTATGGAGATTTAGTAGTAGTATTCGAAAAGGGAGTTGGACTTATACCAATAAATGAAAGAATCCAAACAGCTGGAGAATTAAATAATCCAGTATATTTAAATTCCAATAATGTTCTCCCAGAACGTCCTATTTTATTATCTAAATTATATGGATCTCAGTGGAAGGACTCTATATTAAAAACAGATAATTATGTATATGGTGTCGATACTTTTGCTAAAAAGATTTGGAGAACAAATGGAAAATCATTTGAGATTATATCTGATTTTAAAATTCAGAAATATTTAAATGATAATATTTCATTTACTGAAAGAGAGAGAAGCACTACCTTAGGATTGCGGAATGTAAAAACACATTTTAATAAATTTAAATTTGATGTATTATTTACTTTCTATGATGATATTCAGGATATAAATCCAGTAGGAGAATTTATAACTTCTAGAGAATGGAATTTATGTTATAATGAAAAATTACAATTGTGGACAACCAGATATTCATGGATTCCATTAATGTCTGAAAATATATCTAATGTATTCTTTACTAATAATAAAGAAGATTCTAAGAATATATCTAAAGTCTCAGTTACATGGGAAGGTTCTGTTGCAGCTAAAGGAATTATATTAAGAGATCCCACTACTTATTTGAATAAAGTAAGTTGGGAAAGTATATTAAATCCGATTAATAATCCTTTAGTTGTATATAAAGGAATAGAGATTCCGGATCTTACCTCTCCTGTTACAACTGGAAAAGATGTTGCAGTAGGGTTATTAGATATTAAATTAGATGTAGATCCAGATAAATTTAGAATTAAATACTCTAAATATGAATTTATAAATAATGACATTTATCCAGATAACGAAGATTTTTATTTATATACTCATGAAGATAAGATAGGTAATAAAGTTTCGAATAGACAGACATGGTTGATATTAAGATCATCTAATAGTACTATTAGAAATAAATACCTAGAAGGGAATAAGTATGTAACTCTAAATATTCGAGCAGAATTAGTGCGAGGGAGAAACGAATCTATAACATCAAATATGGAAGAATTAGAAGTAGATGCTAGTAGTACATATACTGGAGTAGTTTATATAAGAACATCTTCCGAGACTTGGAAAAATCCTACATATTTCTGGAGACATGGAGTAGCTGGAATATTTGATAATAAAGAAAAAATCTATCCAACCTCATGGTATAAAGAACGAGATTCAAAAGGAGTACCTCTTTCTTATGACCCATTTGAATTTGAGTTTGTTGTAAATAAGAATGTTGGATATCATAAAGTCTTTACAAATCTCTTTATTATATCTAATAACGTCCTCCCAGAATTAGTCTCATTTGAAGTAATCGGAGATGCGTATGATTTCTCTAACATCCCAGATTTAAAAGAAAATACTTATTTAGTACAGAAGGGAGAAATTGAAGAATCTGAGACAGATGATTATATAAAATTTATCGATAATAAAGACTGTAATAATAAATCTACTGGAAAATCTGCTATTGTATTCTATGATGATAGATTATCTGAGTATAGTTTAAGAAGAATTCAACCTATTAAGGATATGTCTACTTGTGGTATTATTAAAGGTAATACCAGATATCAGGAAGACTTTGTTAATATTACTCTAGAACCTTTTAAATATCAAAAAGGAAATAAGGGAAATATTAAATTAAAAATAGAAGAAACTAGACCCAGAGATAAATATATAAAGATTAGAGTTAAATATAAAGGAGATAAGAGAGTTATTATTACCGCATTACAAACAATGTTTGAAATAAGCTTTTGTTAAATAAACTAAAATGAAAAAGTTTTATGATGGGGGAATAGTTACATCAACAGGACCTTTGATAGGATCTGTTAGTGCTAGCAGCCCTCTTACATTAAATAAAATGGCATTGCAAAATGCTTCTTTATCTAAAACAGGACCTGGATTATGGGATAGTATTAAAGCTAATTTTGCTCCTACTTCAACTATAAGTGCTCTAAGTAAATTGGTTATTCCTACCTTAACTACAAGTGCTTTAAGTGGGTTAGGTACTTCTGCTAATATAGGATCTGTTTTAGATATAGGAGCCAATTTAATTGGAAAGGATTATTCCGGTAAGAAGGGAAATATAACTAAAGGACTTGATGCTGGATATGATGTTATTAGTAATACTGTAGGAACTGCAATTCCAGGTGTAGGAATAGCAATGAAGGCAGGTAAATTAGTAGGAAATGGATTAGAAAAATTAGGAATTGGAACAGATAAAATGACTACAGCTGATGCTATTTTAGGAAGTAGCTTTTTTAATCTTGGTGCTGTAGGATTAATAAATAACGCATTTGGAAAAAAATCTAGAAAATTTACTGTAGATCAAAATATTGCTAATAACTCTTCTTATACAGGAACTGGTAAATTCATTACAGATGCTGGAGGTCTATCTGGAAAAAAATATGGATTATTTTCTAATAAAGCCAGGAAAAAAGCTAATAAAAAAATGGATAAAGCTCAAGGATATCAAAATACTATAGATGATATCTTAACAGATGCATCAGATAGATCCGCAAGATCAATAAGTTCTTCTGATATGTTTACTAATAGATTGCAATTAGAACAATCTGGAGGATTAAATAATATTAGATTTGGAAAGGATGGATTTAAATTCTTAGAATCCTTTAGAATTAAATACACTGAATCCCAGAAAAATATTCTTAAATATAAAGATGGTGGAAAAATAGGAGAGAAGAATATAATTCCAGAGGGTAAATTACATAAAGAACTTCATCATCTAGATACAGAAGATATATCTAGAAAAGGTATTCCTGTTATATTAAAGGAAGGGGATAAGATATCTCAAGTAGCGGAAATAGAACGGGAAGAGTTGATTCTTAGATTAGAAGTCACTGAGAAATTAGAGGAATTATATAAAGAAGATACTGATGAAGCTGCTATTGAGGCAGGAAAGTTACTAGTTAAGGAGATATTACATAATACTATCGATAAGGGTAAAGTAATTAAAGAAACTGAGTAATGTAGGTATATTTAAATAGAATTGAAATATATTCTATTTAAATATAGCCTTTTATATATAATGCTATGTTAAATTTAAATAGAGTAAATTCTTATTTAATACAAAAGTATCAGAATGGAGGAAAAAGTAATATAAAACAAACTCAAGCAGAGAGAGTATATAATTTTCTCAATCCAGCTGATGGTTATTGGAGTGCTCCTTATTACATACGTCTTCCATATTTAAATTATACTAATACTCCAGTTCCAATCCGAGAAGAAAGGGAATTAGCAACTCCTATTGAAGAGGCTTTCTTTAAACATTATTTAAATTTAGGAAAGGATTCGAGATTAATAAAATCTTCCAAAGCTAGGATAAATGCTGACAAAGATAAAGATCCTAAAAATACTGAATATGTAGGAATCCCACAACCTGTAGCCCGTAGAGTACAATCTATGGTAGATACCTTAAATGTAGGTAAAATTCTACGTAATTATGATAAATATATAGAAAAATTTCCAGAATTACCTAGTAAATCTAGATTAGAAAAAATATATAGAACTGGAAAAGAGGTACTAGAATCTGGAGAGCCGAAAGTAGTTAATGAAGGATTAACTGTTAAATATATAGAACGTCCGGATAAGAATCAGCATTTTGCAACAGGATTAGATCTTTTCGGGAATTTTACCATTCAATGGGATAAGGATAATAATACTATCAAAGTAAATGATACATACGACTTTCCTTCTATAGTTACAGGGAAATATACTATTCCTAAAAGAGAGAAATCTTTAGAAATTAGGGAAGATATTAAATTTAATCCTAAAGTAGGTTCTTATTTATTAAGAAATAATATGAAGAATTATTATATTGATGATGAAGATCCTTATTTTAAATAATATATAATTATGTCAGAATTAAAAAAATCAATTGTAAAAGTTAAAGTACATAATAAAGAGTACCTCTGTGATACTGCTATAGACGAATGGGAGAGAGAACATGGATTTATGAATACAGAGAATCTATCAGAAAATCAAGGACTTCTATTTATATATCCAGAGGTACAAGAAGAGGTAAATTACTGGATGAAAGATACACCTTTATATTTAGATATAGTCTTCATCTCTCCAGAATTTAAAGTAATATCTAATAAAGAAGGGAAGCCTAATGATACAAGTATCATATCTGAAAAGAATGTTTTATTTGTTCTAGAGGTGTCTAACAATTCCGGGATAAGGTCTGGAGAAAGTGTAGAATTTGAGGGATTAGATGAAATACTTGAAGAAAGATTAGATTACTTAGAGGATTTAGAGGATGAATCTCCTAAAGATGAGATAGAGAATGATATCGATGATCTAGAGGATTTACTAGAGATACTTTCTTCTAATGGTAAGGTACAATATAAAATAAAAGGTGGAGAGAGAATATTTTCTAGGAAGAATACTAGAGTCTTAATTCGCCAAGCTAAGAAAGCAGAGAAATTAAAAACCGATTCTGCATATAAGAGATTAGGTAAGTCTGTATTTAAATACATGAAAATTCAAGACAATAATGATCCGGAATATGTAACTACTAAAAAACATGAGTGATTATACTAAGGAACAATTACATAAATTATATAGAGATTTAGTTATTAATAGATCTACCAGACCTATGACAACTAAAGAACTTAGAGATAATACTAGTTATATAAATGAAGATTGGGAAGAAGCTTTTGATACTGGACAACTTACACCCGAACAAAAAAGTAAGGCAACAGTAATCAGATATAATTATCCAAGAGACGCTAAGAGAGCTGCTTTTGATACATTAGATACTCTATTCGGAGATCTCCAAGATGCTCTCTATACTAAAAGTACCGGAATTAGGGAAATTAAAAATAAATCAGATGTTATTAGAATAACTAAGGATGAAAATGGAAATAATATTAATCTTCCTCCTATATATAAACAACCTTTAATAGATATAATCAAAGCTTCTAAAAAAGTTAAGGGAATGACACCCGAGAAAGCAATAGCATTATCTTATAATGAATCTACTCTAGGAGTTAATCCTTCTAGATATGGATATTTAGGAGGAAAGAATGCTTCGAAAAAGGATGTTACTGATGCCATGAATTATAATATTGTAGGATATAAAGAAAGTACTACATATACTCCAGATCAGCTTGTTGGATTGGACCATCCAGATAGAAAAGGAAAGGTTGATTATATAAAAATATTAACCAAATTTATACCAGAACCAAAACCTGGAGAAAAAAGAATTGATTATATAACAATACATAATGATGCATATGGCGGAGAACAATATCGTCTAACTCCAGAAGGGGAAGAATATTTTGTTAATTATTTAAAGGAAAGATTTAAAGATAATAAGATTCCAGACACTATTATTTCTAATTTAAATAAAGCTCAAAAATTTGTTGAGAAGTTTGAACCTTTTGAAAATGCTTTAGAATATTTTCAGGAAAATCCAAAAATGTATAATAGTAATTCATATAATATATATGATAACGGATCTGATCCTACTAAATATTCAGAAGCTATACGAAAAGGGCTTAGATTAATTGAAAATAATCCAGAATTAAAGGCATTAATAGAAAAATATAAATAATTTAAATATTTTAGATATTTATAATATATATTATCTTATATTAATATAAATATTATTATTTAAATAAGTTATAAGCGATAAAACAAACAAAGTTTTTATTTAAACACGAAGTGTTTTAATAAAAACATTAAATTTAGTTCAATTGCGAAGCGATTATATATTTAGTATAGTATAAAATCTGGTAGGTAGTTGAAAGGTATACAATTAAAAACGCACCCTTAGGTCGGAATTTTATGTAATAGGTGTTCAAATTTTGAATATTTCTGTACAAAAATTGAACATGAAATTTTACTAATTATATTTGTATTTATCATTACATTTTATTATATTCGCAACTGTTTAAATAGTTTAACAGTTAAAAATATAAATATGGGTAATAAAAAAGAAAAATTAAGTACTTTACCTCAACATGTGCAAGTTCCCCATGGATTATGTAAAGGACAAATAGATTATCAAGTCCTTGGCCTCTATGCATATTTAAGAAGATATATGAATAAAGACACTTATTCCACTTTTGTATCTTTAAGAACTCTTCAAGGAGAAACTAAATTAAGTATACCAACAATTCAGAAGTATTTAAATATATTAGAAGAAGTGTCACCAGAATTTAAATGTAATTGCACTAGAGAAAAAGTTGAATCAGTTTTAATT